>JACCDI010036142.1_pt1 | contig 26101 bp, 26 predicted proteins | sample 7442791 | NCBI WGS metagenome assembly JACCDI01 (sample SAMN15323434, study PRJNA562643) | freshwater metagenome | isolation source: river surface water | place: USA:Blue River Watershed | collected 2017-08-15
CCGACCTCATTGACTGGACGCCGGATGAAAACATTCGTCGTATCGTCAAGACCTGGCCGGGCCGCGTGGAATCGGCGCGCGCACGCGGCTTGGGTTTGGTGTCCGACCCGGATTTCGAGACCGTCATCCGCGACTACATCCGCGAAAACCCGCACGCTATCAAAATAGCCTTGCCCCAAGGCTGAAGCTGGCCCGCTTGCGGCTAGAATTCACCCCGTCAGGAGAGAGTCGCAAGACCGCCGAAGGCTGAACGCTCAGGCAAAAGGACTGACGCAATCGATTCTGTTGGAGAGAGACGCTGGTGCGCAAACACACGGCGTCCACCGAAGGGGCAAGACCGCACGACGACGCGCGGTTGAATCTCTCAGGTAAAGCGGACAACAGGGTTCCCGACGTTTCCTGTGAGACGTCGATAACCTTGGAGCCCTCCATGTCTGATGCCTCGTCTGCTAACGCCCCGCTGCAGACCACCCCACTCCACGCACTGCACCTCGAATTGGGCGCGCGCATGGTGCCGTTTGCCGGCTACTCGATGCCGGTGCAATACCCCAGCGGCCTGATGGCCGAACACGTCCACACCCGCACCCAGGCCGGGCTGTTTGATGTCTCGCACATGGGGCAACTCACCCTCTCTGGCCCGCAGGCGGCACTGGCCTTCGAGAGCCTCATGCCAGTGGACGTGGTGGGCCTGGCGCCCGGGCGTCAACGCTATGGTTTGCTGCTCAATGCGGAGGGCGGCATCCTGGATGACCTGATGTTTGTGAACCGCGGCGACGACTTGTTCGTGGTGGTCAACGGCGCCTGCAAAGTGGCCGACCTGGCCCATCTGCAGCAACGCATGGGCACGCAATGCACGATCACGCCCCTGCCCGATCAGGCGCTGCTCGCGCTGCAAGGGCCGATGGCTGTGACGGCCCTGGCGCGCCTGGTGCCCGGGGTCACCTCACTGGTGTTCATGACGGGCGCGAGTTTCAACTGGGAGGGTGTTCCCCTCTTCATCACCCGCAGTGGTTACACCGGCGAGGACGGCTTTGAAATTTCCATCGCGGCAAACCAGGCCGATGGGTTTGCGCGCGCCCTGCTGGCCCAGCCCGAGGTCTTGCCCGTGGGACTGGGCGCGCGCAATTCGCTGCGCCTGGAGGCGGGCCTGTGCCTGTACGGTCAAGACCTCGACACCACCACGTCACCGGTGGAGGCCGGTCTCACCTGGGCCATCCAGAAGTCGCGCCGATCGGGGGGCGAACGCGCTGGCGGATTTCCGGGTGCCGAGCGCGTGTTGCGCGAACTGACCCAGGGCCCCACGCGCTGCCGCGTGGGTCTGGTGGCGCAAGAACGCGTGCCCGTGCGCGAACACACCCCCCTGCACACACCGGATGGCACGTCTGTGGGCGAGGTCTGCAGTGGCCTGCTCGGCCCCACCTGCAACCAGCCCATTGCCATGGCGTATGTGCCTCGCGAACTCTCGGCCGCCGGGACCGTGTTGCACGCCCTGGTGCGTGGCAAGCCCGTACCCATGGTGGTGCAGGCCATGCCCTTCGTTCCCACCCGCTACTACCGAGGCTGATACGCTCGGTCATCCCCTGTCAATTTGTCTGAAAGGAAGCCACCATGAGTCTCAAATACACCGCCGAACACGAATGGGTTCAATCCGGTGCCGACCACGTCACCGTGGGTATCACCCACCACGCCCAGGACGCCCTGGGTGATGTGGTGTTTGTCGAACTCCCCGAGGTGGGCAAGCATTTCAAGGCTGGCGACGTGGCCGGCGTGGTCGAGTCGGTGAAGGCGGCGGCCGACGTGTACATGCCACTGGGTGGCACCATCACCGAAGTGAACGAAGCGCTGCGCGACGACCCGGCCCTGGCCAACAGCGATCCGCTGGGTGCGGGCTGGTTCTTCAAGGTCCGTCTGGACAACGCCGCCGATGTCGACGGCCTGATGGACGAAGCCGCCTACCAAGCCCTCACCGCCTGAAAGAGACCGCCATGCTGATGTCGAGCCTCACACCGCTGGGTGATCTGGAGAATGCCTGCGAGTTCGAATCCCGCCACATTGGTCTGACCGAGGCCGACCAGGCGCACATGCTGTCGGTCATCGGCGAGGCCTCGCGCCGCAGCCTGATCGAGGGTATCGTGCCCGCGAGCATTGCACGTCGCCAGGGCATGCAATTGCCCGACCCCCTCACCGAGGCGCAGGCGCTGCAGGAGTTGCGCACGATTGCCGATCGCAACGTGCTGCTGAAAAGTTGTATCGGCCAGGGGTATTACGGCACCCACACCCCCGGGGTGATTCTGCGCAACATCCTGGAGAACCCGGCCTGGTACACGGCCTACACACCCTACCAGGCCGAGATCAGCCAGGGCCGCATGGAAGCCTTGGTGAATTTCCAAACCATGGTGTGTGATTTGACCGGCATGCCGATGGCCAACGCCTCCATGCTCGACGAGGCCACGGCCGCAGCCGAGGCCATGACCCTGGCGCGTCGCACCGTCAAAAGTGACAGCCAGGTGTTTCTGGTGGACCAGGACTGTCACCCGCAAACCATCGAAGTGGTCCAGACGCGCGCGCGCCCCTTGGGCATCGAGGTGGTCGTGGGCGATGTGGTCGCCTTGCTTCCCCACCAGGCGTGTTTTGCAGCGCTGGTCCAGTACCCGGGCTCCACCGGCGCAGTGCATGACTGGGCGACACAGGCAGAGCAGCTGCATGGCCAGCAAGCAGCCTTGTGCGTGGCGGCAGACCTGCTCGCCCTCACCCTGCTCACGCCGCCGGGCGAGTGGGGTGCCGATATCGTCATCGGCAGCACTCAACGACTGGGCATGCCCATGGGCTGTGGTGGCCCGCATGCCGCCTACCTGGCGTGTCGCGATGCCTACAAACGCTCCATGCCCGGCCGCCTGGTCGGGGTGAGCATCGATGCCCACGGTCAACCTGCTTACCGCCTGGCCCTGCAGACACGCGAACAGCACATCCGCCGCGAAAAAGCCACCTCCAACATCTGTACCGCCCAGGTCTTGCCCGCCGTGGTGGCGAGCATGTACGTGGTGTACCACGGACCTCGTGGCATGCAACGCATAGCCCAGCGTGTGGCGAGTTTCACCGCCCTGCTGGCGCGTGGCTTGCGCGAGCTGGGATACACCCTGTTGCATGACACGGCCTTTGACACCGTGAGTGTGAAGACGTCAGACCGCACCGACGCCTTGCTGGCCCGCGCGCGAGACAGCGGCTACAACCTGCGCCGTGTGAACGCGGTGACGCTGGGCGTGTCGCTGGACGAAACCACCACACGTGCCGATCTGGAAGCTCTGTGGGGCGTCTTTGCCGCCACGGGTCAGCCCCTGCCGCAAGTGGCCAGCGCAGAAGCCGGCATTGACACGCTGCTGCCTTCGACGCTGCGCCGACACAGTGCGTACCTCGCCCATCCGGTCTTCAACTCGTACCACAGCGAGACCGGCATGCTGCGCTACATCCGCGCCCTGAGCGACAAAGACCTCGCCTTGGACCGCAGCATGATCCCGCTGGGCAGTTGCACCATGAAGCTCAACGCCACCAGCGAGATGATCCCCATCACCTGGCCAGCGTTTGCCCAGCCGCACCCGTTTGCACCCGCCGACCAGCTCGAGGGCTATCGCCTGCTCGACGAGCAATTGCGTCAATGGCTGTGCCAGGCCACGGGCTATGCCGGCATCAGCCTGCAGCCCAACGCCGGTAGCCAAGGCGAGTACGCGGGTCTCCTGGCCATCATGGCCTACCACGCGGCGCGCGGCGACAGCCATCGCAAGGTCTGCCTCATCCCCTCCTCAGCGCACGGCACCAACCCGGCCAGTGCACAGATGGTGGGCATGGAGGTGGTGGTCACCGCCTGTGATGAGCAAGGCAACGTCGACCTGGTTGACCTGCAAGCCAAGTGCGAGCAGCACAGCGATCGACTCGCCGCGGTGATGATCACCTACCCCAGCACGCATGGTGTGTTTGAGACGCAGGTGAAGGATTTGTGTGCACTGGTACACCGCCACGGTGGGCGCGTCTATGTGGACGGCGCCAACATGAATGCGCTGGTGGGCGTGGCCGCACCGGGCGAGTTTGGCGGTGATGTCAGCCACCTCAATTTGCACAAGACCTTCTGCATCCCCCACGGGGGTGGCGGGCCTGGCGTCGGCCCGGTGTGTGTGGTCGACGACCTGGTGCCGTATCTGCCCGGTCATGCCACGGCTGGCGTGCCGGTGAACGGGGTGGGCGCCGTGTCAGCGGCGCCGCTGGGCAATGCGGCCGTGCTGCCCATCAGCTGGATGTACTGCCGCATGATGGGCGCCGACGGCTTGCGACACGCCACCGAGGCCGCCATACTGGCCGCCAACTACATCAGCGTGCGGCTGCGCGACCACTACCCGACGCTGTACACCAGCGACAACGGCCGTGTGGCGCACGAATGCATTCTGGATTTGCGCCCCTTGAAGGACAGCAGCGGCATCAGCGCCGAAGATGTGGCCAAACGCTTGATGGACTATGGCTTCCATGCCCCCACGCTCAGCTTCCCCGTCGCGGGCACGCTGATGGTGGAACCCACCGAGAGCGAAACGCTGCAGGAAATCGATCGCTTCATTGATGCGATGATCGCCATTCGCGATGAAATTCGCCGGGTGGAAGACGGCACCTGGCCGCGCGAGGACAACCCACTCAAGCATGCCCCCCACACCGCAGCGGCCGTGCTCAGCGACGGGTGGTCGCATGCCTATTCGCGCGAACTGGGGGCATTTCCGTTGGCCTCACTCAAACGGCAAAAGTACTGGCCGACCGTGGGCCGAGTGGACAACGTGCACGGTGACCGCAACCTGTTTTGCAGTTGTGTGCCCCTCTCGGCCTGGGAAGCAGCGTCCGCCTGACCTGTTGAACCCTCGCGGGCGACACTCGCCTGCGAGGGCTTCTGACCCCAAACAATCGCCCGCGCCTTTGTCTGGCAGGGCGGTGGCGGGCCTCAGCCCTTCAGGGCGCGACCCAGTCGCGCAATCCCCTCTTCGATTTTTGCCACATCGGCCGTCGCAAAACTCAAGCGCAGGGTGCTGGCATCGGGGTTGTCGGCATAAAAAGGCGCACCCGGCACGAAGGCCACGCCTTGCTCGATGGCCCGTTTGGCCAACTCACCGCCATCACGAACGGCACCGCCTGCGCCCGTGAGACGGGCCCAAAAGAACAAGCCGCCTTGGGGTTGATCAAAGGTCAGCGCGTCACCCAGGTGTTGTCGCAGAGCGGCGCCCATGGTGCTGGCACGTTCGGCGTACACACGCCGCACCTCGGCCAAGGTGTTGGGCATGCGGCCGGACTGCAGGTATTGCGATGCGGTCGCCTGTGCAAAGGTGGAGGTGTGCGCATCGCTGAACTGCTTGCACATGGTGGCGCGCGACAGAATGGCTGGCGGCGCAATCAACCAGCCCACGCGCAAGCCAGGGCTCAGCACCTTGCTCATGCTGCCGCAGTAGGCCAGCCAATCGCGGCTGCCGGGCACTTCGTGGCTCAGCGACAGCAGGGTGGGCGGCGGCGCGTCACCAAAATACAGGTCGCCGTAGGGGTCATCCTCGATCACCAGTGTCTGGGTCTTCACCGCCAGTTCCAGCACCCGGCGACGACGCGCCAGGCTCAGCATGCTGCCACTGGGATTGCCAAAGGTGGGAACCAGGTAGACCAACTTGGGGCGATGCTCAACGATCATGCGCTCGAGTGCCTCCACGTCCACACCGTTCGCATCGACCGGCACGCCCAGCACACGGGGGCCGTAGAGTCGAAAACATTGAATGGTGGCCAAGAAGGTGGGGGCTTCGACCAGCGCCACATCGCCCGGGTCCAGCATGACCTTGGCCAACAAATCCAGCGCTTGCTGGCTGCCGGTGGTGACGATCAGGCCGTCGCTGGAAAGATCACGCACCCCCTTGCCGGCCATGAAGTGCGCCAGCTGTTCGCGCAAGGGGTTGTAGCCCTCGGTGGCACCGTATTGCAGCGAGGGACCCGCCTCGAGGTCCAGGGCGCGCGCGCTGGCCTGACGTATACCGTCGACATCGAACATGGCGCTGTCCGGAAAACCGCCGGCAAAGCTGATGATGCCGGGTTTGCCCAGGAGCTTGAAGAGCTCGCGGATGGCGGAAGTTTCAACATTGTTCAGGCGTTGGGCAAACTGCATGGTGATCTCTTGCGGTTCTTTGGTTCGCGCCACCCTGTTGAGTCGTGATGCAACGGAGGCGGGCGGACAAAGTTCATGGAAATTGCCGCCATTGTAGGCGTCGGGCCTGCTCGGCACGCGGATAATTCGCGCTGAACCACCCCCGCGCTGACGCCCATGACACCCCAGAAGATTCACACCTTTTTTGATACCTTGGCACACGCCAACCCACATCCAGTGACCGAGCTGGCCTACTCCAGTGTGTTCGAGTTGCTGGCCGCGGTGCTGCTGTCTGCGCAAGCCACCGACGTGGGCGTGAACAAGGCCACCCGGCGCCTGTTCCCCGTGGCCAACACGCCCGCTCGCGTCCTGGCGTTGGGGCAAGACGGATTGGAGTCGTACATCCGCACGATCGGTCTGTACCGCAGCAAAGCCAAGCACCTGCTTGAGACCTGTCGCATCCTGGTCGAGCAGCATGGCGGCGAGGTGCCCCGTTCGCGCGAAGCCCTGGAGGCCTTGCCGGGGGTGGGGCGCAAAACGGCCAATGTGGTGCTGAATGTCGCCTTTGGCGAGCCCACCATGGCAGTGGACACGCATATATTCCGCGTCAGCAACCGCACCGGCCTGGCGCCAGGCACCACGCCCTTGGCCGTTGAGTTGAAGCTTTTGAAACGCGTGCCCGAGCCGTTTCGGGTGCATGCCCACCATTGGCTGATTCTGCATGGACGATATGTCTGTCAGGCGCGCAAGCCGCAGTGCTGGCAGTGCCAGGTAGCGGCCTGCTGCGACTACAAACACAAGACAGCGGCGCCCTGAAGCGCCGCTGTCTTGATCAAACCGCATTCAAACCAGGATCAGGTGACGTCTTCGCGAGCGGTGGCGATGAGCGCCTTGAGTTGCGCCACATCCCCCACCTGGTTGGCCAGCAGCAGGATGAGCCGAGCATTGAGCAGATGGCTTTGATCCTCTGAGAGGCCTTGGTGTGCATCCATCAGGCACTCGTAAAACTCATCGCTGGCCGCTGGATCAGCGGCCGGTGCCTGACCGGAAAAATGCAGGTGGGGTGATAGTTTGAGTTCAGACATGACAGCTCAAGACATCCAGGGCGATCAACCTTTTCAGGGTCGACACTCAGTCGGCGTAAATACCGGCCTTCTGGATCACAGGGCCCCATTTCTTGATCTCGGCTTCGAGGTGGGTCTTGAGACCTTGCGGGGTGATCTTGTCCATCGGCGGCACATCCGAGCTCAGCTCCGTCAGACGCTGCTTGACCGTGGGGTCCTGCACCGCAGCGCGCAAGGCGGCCACCAACTTGTCGATGACTGCGGGCGGCGTGCCCTTGGGGGCATACATGCCGTGCCACACCTTGACTTCAAAGCCCTTGAGCCCTTGTTCGTCCAGGGTGGGCAGGTTGGGCAACGCCTGCAAGCGGGTGAGCGTGGTGGCGCCAAAGGCCTTGACGCGTCCCTCGCGAATCATGGGGACAGTCTGCGTGGTCTGGTCACACAGCAAGTCGACCTGCCCCCCCAGCAAATCGTTCATCGCCGGTCCCGTGCCCTTGTAGGGAATGGTCTGCAAATCCACGCCAATCTGGCTGGTGAAGAGCAGGCCGCACAGGTGAGACACGGCACCCAGTCCCGCATTGGCCAGCGACACCTTGTCCTTGTTGGCTTTGATGTAGGCCAGCAGCTCCGTGTAGTTATTGGCGGGGAAGTCCTTGCGCGCCAGCAGGGTCATGGGAACATCCACCACCTGACCGATGTAGTCGAAATCCTTGAGCGGATCAAAACTGAGTTTTTTGTACAACGCGGGAGCGGTGGACATGCCCATGTGGTGAATGAAGATCGTGTAGCCGTTGGGGGCGGAACGTGCCACACGTTGAGCGGCGATGGTACCTCCAGCACCCACCGTGTTTTCAACCAGCACGGACTGACCCAGGGCGCGTCCCATGGGGATGGCCAGCATGCGGGCCACCACATCGGTAGGACCCCCGGCGGCAAAGGGCACCACCAGGGCGATGGGTTTGTCCGGGAACGCGGTTTGCGCGGTGGCCTGCAGGCCGGCGCACAGGCCCACCACGGCCAGGGCGCTTCGCAGGGACCAGTTTTTTAATGTCTTATGCATGTGATGATTCCTCCAGTGATAGGTGATCGGGTGCGCGTGCGCCTAGGGCCTCAACGCATCACCCCGCATTGTCGTACAAAAGTCGTCGAGCCCAAGATATCCCTCAAATTGTTGAGGGCGTGGGGTTGTTGAGCAGGGAGATGCGGTGCTCGTCCCATCCGATTTCGCGCAGCAGGGCCGCGGTGTGCTCGCCCACGGCCGGAATGGGGTCCATGCGCGCCTCGAACGCCGTGTTGCGACCGGGTGGCAGCAGCGCGGGCACCGGTCCTGCGGGCGTTTGGATATCGCGCCAACGATCCCGCGCCCGCAATTGGGGATGCGCCCACAAGTCAGCCATGTCGTTCATGCGGGCGTTGGCTATCTGCGCCTGCTCCAGACGATCGACCACTTGCTGGGTCGTCAAGTCAGAGAAGGCCTGGGCAATCAAGGCCTTGAGTTGATCGCGGTGTTCATGGCGGTGCTTGTTGCTGTCAAACCGAGGGTCCTGCGTCAATGCAGGTTGCAACAACACCTGCTCACAAAACACTTTCCACTCGCGCTCGTTTTGCAAACCCAGCATGACCGTGCCGCCATCGCCAGCCGGAAAGGGGCCATAGGGATAGATGCTCGCATGCGAGGCGGCTGCCCGTGCCGGTGCAGCAGCACCGTCAAAGGCGTAGTACATCGGAAAACTCATCCACTCGGCCAATGACTCGAGCATGGACACATCGATGTGACTGCCCTCCCCCGTGGTCTGTCGCAACAGCAGGGCCGAGAGAATGTTGGTGTAGGCATACATGCCTGCGGCGATATCGGCCACCGAGATGCCGGCTTTGCTGGGCGCCTCGGGGGTACCCGTCACGGACAGAAACCCGGCCTCGCTTTGAATCAAGAGGTCGTAGGCTTTCTTGTCACGGTAGGGGCCATCGTCTCCATAGCCGGAGATGTCGCACACGATCAAGCGCGGAAAGTCTGCATGCAAAGTTTCAAACGACAACCCCATGCGGGCTGCCGCACCGGGTGCCAGGTTTTGCACCAGCACATCGGCCCGTGACAACAGGGCGCGCAAGGCCTCTTGTGCCAGCGCTTGCTTCAGGTCCAGCGCCAGGCTTTCCTTGGAGCGGTTGGTCCACACAAAATGCGAGGACTGCCCCTTCACCCGTGCGTCATAGGCGCGCGCAAAGTCGCCCACACCGGGCCGTTCAATCTTGATGACCCGAGCACCCAAGTCGGCGAGTTGCCGGGTGCAAAAGGGCGCTGCGATCGCGTGCTCCAGGGAAACGACGGTGATGCCGTCCAGCGGGCGAGGCATGGTGTGTCCCTTCAAAAGGAGCGCGGCAAGCCCAGCACGTGCTCGGCAATGTACGAATACACCATGTTGGTGGAGACTGGCGCCACCTGGTACAGGCGCGTTTCACGGAACTTGCGCTCGACATCGTATTCGCAGGCAAAGCCAAATCCACCGTGGTACTGGATGCAGACGTTGGCAGCTTCCCAACTGGCCTTGGCCGCCAGGTACTTCGCCATGTTGGCTTCGGCGCCGCAAGGCTGGTGCGCGTCAAACAACTCACAGGCCTTGAAGCGCATGAGGTTGGCGGCCTCGACCTCGATGTAGGCGTCCGCGATCGGGAACTGCACCCCCTGGTTCTGGCCAATGGGTCGGCCAAAGACCACACGATCCTTGGCATAGCGACTCACCCGCTCGATGAACCAGTAGCCGTCGCCAATGCACTCGGCCGCAATCAGGGTACGCTCGGCGTTCAAGCCGTCGAGGATGTACTTGAAGCCCATGCCTTCCTGGCCAATGAGGTTCTCTTCGGGGATTTCCAGGTTCTCGAAAAACAATTCGTTGGTTTCGTGGTTGACCATGTTGGGGATGGGCCGCACGGTCAAACCGTTGCCAATGGCTTTTTTCAAATCCACCATGAAAATCGACATGCCTTCGGACTTGCGCTTCACATCGGCCAGCGGGGTAGTGCGGGCCAGGAGAATCATCCAGTCCGAGTGCTGGACGCGCGAGATCCAGACTTTCTGGCCATTGACCACGTAGCGATCGCCTTTTTTCACCGCGGTGGTTTTGATTTTGGTGGTGTCGGTGCCGGTGGTGGGCTCGGTCACCCCCATCGATTGCAGGCGCCATTCGCCGGTGGCGATTTTGGGCAGGTAAAACTCCTTTTGCTGCTGGGAGCCATGGCGCAGCAAGGTGCCCATGTTGTACATCTGCCCGTGGCACGCACCGGCGTTACCGCCGTTGCGGTTGATTTCTTCCATGATGACCGAGGCTTCGGCCAGCCCCAGCCCTGAGCCCCCGTACTCCTGGGGAATCATGGCCGCGAGCCAGCCAGCCTGGGTCAGGGCATCGACGAATGACTCGGGGTAGGCGCGCTGTTCGTCAATCTTGCGAAAGTACTCGTCGGGATATTCGGCACACAGGGATCGAATGGCTTCGCGAATTTCTTGGTAGGCGTCGGGTGTTTGCAGCATGGAGTCTCTCGTGATTCAAAAACTGGACCGCTCATTTCTGTCGGTGAGGCTTGTCAGGTCGTGTCTGGGGTGGCATTCGCGTCCCACGATTATTGCGAAATTGGGCGGCCGATCGATCAGCCACTGTCGCGCGAGAAGCACACTTCTGCAGGGGGGCATGCGCCATACCAGCCAGCCCCCATCCACCCGGCAGATCGGTCCGCCAGGCCCCCTAGCCATGGGTGGCCACCCAGCGCGCACACAGACGATGCATCTGCTCCACCCCGTCGATCAACGCCGCGGGACCGGGCTGCAGGATGGCCGCAGACTTGATTTCGTACAGCTCGCCGTCGCGCACGGCCGGCACCCCTGCCCAACCGGCTCGGGCAGCGACCAGTTCAGGCCGGAACTTCTTGCCACACCACGAACCCATGATCAGATCGGGGGAGCGCGCCACCACCGCCAGCGGGTCGGCGATGATGCGGTCCTTGCCCAGGGCCTGCTGCGCCAATTCCGGAAAACAATCGTCTCCGCCGGCAATGGCCAGCAATTCCGACACCCATCGGATCCCGCTGATCGCTGGCACATCCCATTCTTCAAAGTACACACGCGGTCGGCGCGGCCAGGCGCGCGTGAGCGCGGCCATCTCCTCAAGGCGTTGGCGGTAGCCCGCCAGCAAGGCGCGGCCTCGCTCGGCCTGGCCCACCATCGCCGCCACCTGGAACAGCATGGCAAAAATCTGGTCCACGCTGCGCTGGTTGAAGACGGTGACCTGCACGCCGGCCCGAATGAGTGCCGAGGCGATGTCGGCTTGCAAGTCGGAAAAGCCAAACACACAATCGGGCTCGAGCGCCAGGATGCGATCAATCTTGGCCGTCAGAAAAGCACTCACGCGTGGCTTGTCGCGTCGCGCCTGGGGCGGACGCACGGTGTAACCCGAAATGCCGACGATGCGGTCCTGCTCCCCGAGCAGGTACAACCACTCGGTGGTCTCCTCGGTCAGGCACACGATGCGGGAAGGCAACAGATCCATGGTGCCCCGATTGTGATCGAAGCCGACAAGGGGGTCGCTGTCGCCGTAGAATGCCACTATGGCCGCACCGTCTCTCCTGGAACAACTCGCTGAGCGCGTTGAGCGCCTGCTGCTGCGCCACGGGGAACTGCAACGCACCAACACCTTGCTGCACGAGCAAATCGAGCAACTCACCCGTGAGCGCGACAACCTCAAGTCACGCCTGGGCGCCGCGCGCAACCGCATTGACGCCCTGCTGGACCGCCTGCCCCAGGAAGCCAGCGCCAAGGAGAACGAATGAAGCAGGTCGAGGTGCAGATCATGGGCCAGGGCTACTTGCTGGGGTGCCCCGAAGGTGGTGAGGCTCGTCTGCAGGCGGCCGTCGACCGCGTTGACGACGCCATGTGCAAGATCCGCGACGCCGGCAAGATCAAGGCGCGTGACCGCATTGCCGTGCTGGCAGCACTGAACCTGGCCTTCGACCTCACCGAGCGGCCCCCGATCAGTGCTGAAAGCCCGGCCGACACCCAGACCCAACTGCAGTCCTTGCTGGAGCGTCTAGACACCGCTCTGGGCCAAGACGGCCAGCTGCTCTGACGCCCCAGCCTCCCCTGCATCGTCTCACGCCAGGGACGACGGTGGAGGACCCCTTCCTCTACAATGCACCCGTCTGCAAAACCGCCGGACTTTATATTTCCTTGAACCAATGCTCCTATGAGCCAGGGCTTGGAACATCGGCTGGTGAGCGTGATCGTCTCGCGTCAGATGAACCCAACGCCAGTCTGACCTTGCCCACCTGAACCCCAGCGTTCAGGATGACGGTCCGGTGGCTTTTGCAGACACCTTTTCCAAGACACCAAACCTCCCCGGAGAGCTCAACATGAAGTGGCTGCGTTTTTCTCACCAGGGACAAGTGGGCGCAGGGCTTTTGGAAAATGGCGTCATTCAAGTTCATGAGGGAGATGTGTTTCACGATCCACGCCCCACCGGCGTCTCGTTGCCTTTGAACGAGGTGGAACTTCTCTCCCCGTGTCATCCCACCAAAATCCTGGCGTTGTGGAACAACTTCCGCGCCGCTGCCGAAAAAAACGGGTGGGCAGAGCCCTCCGAACCCTTGTATTTTCTGAAGTCGCCGAACTCCTATGCGCACCACCAGCAGGACATCCTGCGCCCGGGTGGTGCCATCGGACGTGTCATTTTCGAAGCTGAATTGGGGGTGGTCATCGGTCGCCGAGGACGCAACATTTCCATCGATGATGCCGCCGCACATGTCTTTGGCTATACCTGCGTGAACGATGTGACCGCGGTGGAGTTGCTGCGCTCCGATGCCAGCTTTGAGCAATGGACACGGGCCAAAAACTTTGATGGCTTCACCCCGTTTGGCCCCTGGATCGAAACCGACGTCGACCTGGCCAGCGCCACGGTCAAGGCGATCGTGAATGGACGTGAGCGTCAGAACTACCCAGTGAGCGACATGTTCTTCTCGCCCCTGGAACTGGTCTGCCGGTTGTCTCGCGACATGACGCTGGAGGCTGGAGACATCATCTCGTGCGGCACCTCGCTGGGGGCGATGCCCTGGCAGAATGACGCGGTGGTGGAAGTGAGCATTGAGGGCATCGGGACCCTGGCCAACCGTTTGAAGGAAGCATCATGAGCCTGGACATTGCCATCGTGGGGGCGGGTGCCATTGGCGGCTACCTGGGCGTCAAATTGGCCTTGTCGGGTTGCCGGGTGACGTTCATCGCACGCGGCGAGAATCTGAAGGCACTGAAGGCCCAAGGCATGACGCTCATCACAGAAGATGGTCGTCGGCTCGAGGCTCGCGAGGTCGGCGCCTGCAGCATCGAAGAAGCCCGTCAGTACGACTATGTCTTCCTGACCATGAAATCCCACCAGGTCAGCCCCGTTGCAGCCCAGGTGAGTCGTCTGTGCCATGACACCACCTCGGTGGTCACAATGCAAAACGGGGTTCCGTGGTGGTATTTTTATCAACTCAACAGCCCGTATCGAGACCGCCAACTCAGCTCATTGGATCCTGATGCGACCCAGTGGAACTGCATCGGTCCGCAACGCGTCATCGGCGCGGTGGTGTACCCGGCGGCCGAACTCGTGGCCCCCGGTGTGGTGCGCTTGATCGAGGGCAATCGATTCACCCTGGGTGAGCCCAGCGGTGAGAAAACCGAGCGCGTCACGGCCCTGGCCCAGGCCATGATTGCCGCCGGCTTCAAGACGCCGGTGTCCACCGACATCCGCAGCGAGTTGTGGGTCAAGTTGTGGGGCAATCTCACCTTCAATCCCGTCTCCGCACTGACGCATGCCACGCTGGAGCAGATTTGCAGTTTTGAGCCCACACGTCATGTGGCGGCGCGCATGATGACGGAAGCGCAAACCATTGGCGAACGGTTGGGCGTGCAGTTCAAGATCAGCATTGACAAGCGGATTGCCGGTGCCCAGGCCGTGGGCGCGCACAAAACCTCCATGTTGCAAGACATTGAACATGGCAAACCGCTGGAGCTCGAAGCGCTGCTGGGCAGCGTGATCGAGTTGGGTCGGATTTGCGAGGTGCCCACGCCGACGCTGGACACGGTTTATGCCATGACGCGACTGCTGGAACACAGCGTCGCGCTCAAAGGCAAGGGCCTCAGCCTCGACTGACTTGGCGCAGACGGCCGATCAGGGGCCAGAACAACATGACCAGGGACAAGGTGGTGATCGCACCCGCCAACGGCGTGGTGATGAAGACGCCCAGGTTGCCTTGAGACATCAGGATGGACTGCCTGAAACTGGACTCGGCCATGTCGCCCAGCACCAGGGCCAACACCAGGGGCGCCATCGGGTAGTGCAGCTTTTTGAAGGTGTAGCCCATCAATCCGAAGAACACCATCAGGTAAACGTCCTGAAGGTTGTTGTGAACCGTGTAAGCACCGACCGCGCAGATCACCACGATGACGGGTGCAATGATGGAAAACGGCAAACGCAAAATAGCCGCCCACCAGGGCACCGTCGTCAACACCACCAGCAATCCCACAATGTTGCCCAGATACATGGAGGCAATCAGACCCCAGACAAATTCCGGTTGTTCGGTGAACAACAAGGGGCCTGGCTGAAGCCCCCAGATCAGCAACCCGCCCAACAACACCGCCGCGGTGGGTGAACCCGGAATACCCAGCGTGAGCATGGGTAGCAAGGCGCTGGTGCCAGCAGCATGGGCCGCCGTTTCAGGGGCAATCACCCCCTCGATGGCGCCACGACCGAAGTCCTGGGGGTGTCGTGACATGCGCTTGGCCGCGCCGTAGCTCATGAATGAGGCCGGCGTGGCCCCCCCGGGGGTGATGCCCATCCAGCAACCAATCAGACAAGCGCGCAATGAAGTTGCCCAGTACTGAGGCAACTCTTTCCAGGTGTTCAGCACGTCTTGCAAGGTGATGCGCCCACGCTGCCCCTTGAAGGACAAGCCTTCCTCCATGGTCAGGAGAATTTCACCCAGTCCAAACAGGCCGATCACCGCCACCAAGAAATCAAAGCCCTTGAGAAGACTTTCCTGCCCGAAGGTCATTCGCAGCGTGCCGGTGACACTGTCCAGGCCCACGGCTGCGAGTGCAAAGCCCAGCATCATCGACAACAGCGTTTTCACCGGGGGCTCTTTGCTCATGCCGATGAAGCTGGCAAAGGTCAGCAACTGCACCGCAAACAGTTCGGGAGGGCCAAAGTTCAGCGCGAATTTGGCGACCAGAGGGGCCAGGAAGGTGACCATGAGCACGGCCACCAACGCCCCCACAAAGGACGAGGTGAACGCAGCGGTCAAGGCACGGGCCGCCTGCCCTTGTTGCGCCATCGGGTAGCCGTCAAACGTGGTGGCCACCGACCAGGGCTCGCCCGGGATGTTGAACAGGATGGAGGTGATGGCACCGCCAAACAAGGCCCCCCAATAGATGCACGAGAGCATGATGATCGCCGAGGTGGGCGACATGCTGAAGGTCAGGGGCAGCAGAATGGCCACCCCGTTGGCCCCGCCAAGACCTGGCAGCACGCCGATCAACACGCCCAGGAAGATGCCAATCAGCATGAAGCCCAGGTTGGGCAGCGTCAAGGCAATGGAGAACCCCTGGATGAGGTGAGACACTTCATCCATGATCAGTAACCCAACCAGGTTTCGATCGGTCCCTTGGGCAGGGGCAACATGAACCAGATTTCAAACAAAACGAACAAGGCCGCACTGATGCAAAGCCCCACCAGCACGGATTTGACGATGGAGTACCGTCCCTGCCAGACCATGAAAGCTGCAATGAATAGGCTAGAAGAAAGATAAATACCCAACCAGGCCATGCTCACCAGGTAGGCCACGGTGGGCAACAGCATCTTGAGCATCAAACGCCATTCGTGGGCCTGGGCAAAGACCTGACTTCCCCCGTCTTGACGCCAGCGCCAGCAAGTCTTCAGAAATACCCAGGCAGCACCTGCCAGCATCAGGCATCCGATGTAGAAGGGAAAGTAACCTGGCTGAGGCCCATCCGAGCCCCAGGCATTGCCCACTCGCTGGCTGTCCATAACGACCACCACACCGACCGCGGCAAAGCAGACCGCGACCAGCAGTTCGATCCAGCGAGTTTGGATAGGAGGGTCAGTGCTCACCTGAAGTCCTGTCAGCGGTTCATTTGGCCACGAAGCCGGCTTCGCGCATCAAACGCAAGTGCTCCACTTCCGCCTTGAGCAACCAGTCGCTGAACTCCTGCCCCTTCATGAAGGTGTCTTTGAAGGCGCCGCTTTCCATGAACTCTTTCCATTCAGGAAGTTCTCTGACCTTTTGAAACAGGCCCGCATAGTAGGCCACCTGCGCCGGTGTCGATTTGGGGGCCATGAAAATACCGCGCAACATCAGGTACTCCACATCCAGGCCTTGCGACTTGCAGGTGGGCACATCGCGCCATGACTGGGTGCTGGTGATTTTGTTGGGATACGGCATGACCTGTGAATCGAACACGCACAGGGGTCGCAGACTGCCGCCCTTCCAGTGGGACAACGCTTCGATGGGGTTGTTCACCGTCATGTCAATGTGCTTGCCCACCAGTTGCACCGCCACATCACCGCCCCCCTTGAAAGGGATGTAGGTGATTTTTTGACCGGTGGCCTTTTCGATGGCAACCGTGATGATCTGGTCCTCTTGCTTGGAACCGGTCCCCCCCATCTTGAACTTGGAGGGTTCGCCACGCTGGATGGCCTTGGTCAGATCACCGACTTGCTTATAAGGGGAGTCTGCATGCACCCACAACACAAATTCATCCAACGCCAACATTGCGACGGGGGTGAGATCCTTCCAGTTGAAAGGCAGTCCCGTGGCCAGCGGTGTGGTGAACAGGTTAGAGAGCGAAATGATGATTTTGTGCCCGTCCGCTCGAGAGCCTTTGACATCCAGGAAACCCTCGCCTCCCGCGCCGCCCGACTTGTTCACCACGACAATGGACTGGCTCATGAGTTTGTGCTTGGTGATCACGCCTTGCAGAAAGCGGGCCATTTGGTCGGCCCCGCCCCCCGTGCCAGCCGGCACGACAAACTCGACATTTTTGGTAGGCTCCCAGGTACCCTGAGCCTGTGCGGTAGAAAGGCTGGACAAAAAACCAGCCACCAGGCAGGCCATCCCCCACCACGCAGGTTTAAACACTGACAACATGGAGACTCCTACGAGGTTGATAAAAATCACATCGTAATAGAATGAAAATAGTTTCGTCTAGGACAAAAACGAATAGTTGAGAGTTTTTGTCATACTTGTCCAACCTGGGTCCATCCCAAGACCCGACAAACTCAACGAGCGCACACCATGAAAACCCTCAATGAACTGATGTCGGCCGGCAAAGACGCGGCCATTTGTTTGAGTGCTGCCAACAGCGCACCACTGACCTACGCCCAGCTCAGATCACTGGCCCAATACGTCCAGACGGAGTTCAACCGTATCGGCATCGGCCGCAATGACCGTGTGGCGCTGGTGTTGCCCAACGGTGCCGACATGGCCTCCAGCTTCATCACCGTGGCCAGTTGTTGCACGTCGGCTCCGCTGAACCCGGCCTACCGCGCTGATGAGTTCGAGTTTTATCTGAACGACCTGAATGCCCAAGCCCTGGTCGTGGAGCAGGGGTCCAGCAGCCCCGCCGTCGAGGTGGCTCGCAAGATGGGCATTGCGCTGGTTGAGCTGGTCCCCACCCCCGAGCTCGGCGCAGGCTCATTCACCCTGAGCCTGGCCGGCTTTCCAACCCGTGCGGCAAAACATCCCGGTCCCGCACACGCCGATGACGTGGCTCTGGTGCTGCACACCTCCGGCACCACCTCGCGGCCCAAAATCGTCCCCCTCACTCACCGCAATGTGACGGCCTCTGCCCGCAACATCGCCAACAGCACGCGCTTTACTGAGGCCGATCGCGGCCTCAATGTGATGCCGCTGTTTCACATCCACGGCCTGATCGCCGGCATCCTCGCGCCCCTGTCCCGCGGTGGCGAGGTGCATTGCACCAGCGGTTTCAACGCTTTGAAATTTTTCAGCCAGATGGACACCGTCAAGCCCAGTTGGTACACGGCCGTGCCCACCATGCACCAAGCCATCCTCTCTCGGGCGGCCAACAACCAGGACGTGATCGCCCGGGTACCCCTGCGCTTCATTCGATCGTCGTCATCGTCCTTGCCGCCCCAAGTGCTGGCCGAACTCGAAACCACTTTCAAGGCACCCGTCATTGAAGCTTACGGCATGACGGAGGCGGCCCACCAGATGGCTTGCAACCCCCTGCCCCCGGGTCAACGCAAACCCGGTACCGTGGGACTGGCGGCTGGCCCCGAGATTGCCATCATGAGTCCCGAGGGCGAGTTGCTGTCCACCGGCAGCACCGGCGAGATTGTGATTCGGGGTGACAACGTCACACCGGGTTACGAGAACAATGAGAAAGCCAACGGCGAAGCCTTCACGAATGGCTGGTTTCGCACCGGCGACCAAGGCGCACTGGATGCAGAGGGTTACCTGAGCATCACCGGACGGCTGAAAGAAATCATCAACCGCGGCGGCGAGAAAATCAGCCCCCGCGAAGTGGACGAAGTGCTGATGGACCACCCGGCCGTGGCACAGGTGGTGTGCTTTGGTATGCCGCATGACAAACTGGGCGAGGAAGTGGCCGCGGCGGTCGTGCTGCGCGAGGGCATCACCGCGACCGAAAAAGAGCTGCGCGATTACACCGCCACGCGACTGGCCGATTTCAAGGTCCCGCGCAAAATCCTGCTCATGGATGAAATCCCCAAAGGCGCCACCGGCAAACTTCAACGCATCGGCATGGCCCAGAAACTGGGACTGGCGTGATGCCCGTGCCGCGTCGGCACCGACGCCTGACTTGCCGGGAGAACGGGCCTGCCTGTGAGGCCAGCCCTTCTCCATGATGCCTGATCTCACCGTCCTGCTCGAACTGGCGGCGCTGGGACTTTTTATAGGGTTTCTGGCGGGCCTGTTGGGCATTGGTGGCGGCGGCGTCATGGTGCCGTTTCTGATTTGGCTGCTCGAGAAACGGGGAGTTCCATTCGAGCTGGCCGTCAAAATGGCGATCGCCACGTCCATGGCCACCATTGTCTTCACCAGCCTGTCCAGCGTGAGGGCCCATCACCAACGGGGGGCTGTGCGATGGGATCTGGTCAAAACCATGTCGCCAGGCATCGTCGCGGGCAGCCTGCTGGGTAGCCTGAGCGTCTTTGCCTGGCTCAACGGTCAAATTCTGACCGTGGTGTTCGCGTTGTTTGTGAGCTTTTCTGCCACACAGATGCTGATCGATACCAAGCCCAAGCCCAGCCGGCAGATCCCAGGATGGGCGGGTCAATTCGGGGCCGGCAGCGTGATCGGTCTTGTCTCGGGGTTGGTGGGAGCGGGCGGCGCTTTCATCAGTGTGCCCTTCATGACCTGGTGTAACGTGGCGATTCACCACGCGGTCGCCACCAGTGCCGCGCTGGGGTTCCCGATTGCCCTGGCCAACGTGGCAGGCTATGTGGTGAGTGGCCTGTCCCTGCAGCAACTGCCCGCTGACGCCATCGGCTATTTGTGGCTACCCGCGCTGGTGGTGATTTCCTGTTGCAGCGTGCTGATGGCGCCGCTGGGCGCAGCGACCGCCCACCGCATGCCGATCCGACCACTCAGGCGTCTGTTTGCCTGCCAGTTGTACCTGCTGGCAGGCCTCATGCTGTACAAAGGTTTGGTGAGCTGATTGACGCTGCCCAATTGTTGAGTACCTGGACTCAAGCAGGCGTGAGGCACCACGGCGCCTGCTGCTGCATCAACCCGGCCCACAACCCCCAGGCCGACACCCCAAACAGCGCCAGCCCTGCCAGCCGCATGCCCCAGGCACCATCGCCCAGGCTTTGCAAGCGCAGCCACAACCACGGGCCCGCCCACAGGCTCACGCTGCTGCCCAGGGCAAAGAGGGCCATGGTCATGCCACCCTCCTGCGGGGTGCTGGTGAGGGCAGCCACCATCAAGGCCGAATACAGCAGCCCGCAGGGCATGAACGCCCACAGCGCACCGATGATCCAGGGCGCCGAGCGGGTGCGACGATCATGGAATTGCCGGACACGCTGCCACAAGCGACGGGCAGACTGGTCCAACCACACCGGCTGCCGTGCTTGCAACATGAGCCACACGCCCACCAACATGGCTGTCACGTGCAGCATGCTCCACACGGGCCGCAAGGCCGCTGACTGGAGGCTGAGCCAGCCCAAGGCCTGCATACCCCCCGCCGCCGCAGCGCCAAGCACGCTGTAGCCCACCAGACGCCCGATCTGAAAGGCGATGAGCGCGTGGCGTTGACGCGGCCCGGCCGCTTGTGCCAGCCCGGCGCAGGCCGCGCCGCACATGGCCACGCAATGGGGACCACCCACCAACCCCATCAACACGGCCGTGACCGCGAGCGAGCTTTGCATGTGAGAGAGAACGTGTTGATCAGATAATTTTGGAGAAGCGGGCGCGGTCGCGGTCCGCCTGCAGATAGCGGTCGAACACCATGGCGATACCGCGCACAAAGAACCACCCCATCTCGGTCACCTGAATGCCCGCATCGTCCACCACCACCAGCCCTTGCGACTGCAGGGGTTCGAGACGCTCCAACTCGGCCGCGAATGCGCTCTTGAAGTGGACCAGGTGTGCCAACTCGATCGACTCGAACAGCACCGCGCCCTGGCACATGAGGGCCATGATGATGCTGCGGCGCACGATGTCATCCCGGCTGAGGGCGAGTCCTCGCACCACCGGGAACCGACCCTGGTCCAGCAAATCGTAGTAGTCGTCCAGGGTTTTGGCGTTTTGACTGTAAGTCGCCCCCACACGACCGATGGACGACACACCCAGGGCAATCAAGTCGCCATCGGGCTGGGTGCTGTAGCCCTGGAAGTTGCGATGCAAGCGGCCTTGTCGCTTGGCCACGGCCAGTGCATCGTCAGGCAAGGCGAAATGGTCCATGCCCACATACACATAGCCAGCGTCCATCAGCACGGCGAGTGCGTCCGACAACATGCCCACCTTGTCTGCCGTGGACGGCAGGTGCTGGGCGTCAATGCGGCGCTGTGGTTTGAAGCGTTCGGGCAAATGCGCATAGGCATACAGCGCGATGCGATCCGGACGCAGTTGGCACACCTGCTGCAGGGTGCGTGCAAACGTTTCCTGGCTTTGCCGGGGCAAGCCGTAAATCAGATCCACGTTGACTGACTCAAAGCCGATTTCGCGTGATGCCGCCACCAGGTCGAACACCTGCCAGGCGGGCTGGATGCGGTGCACCGCCACTTGGACCGCGGGCTCGAAATCCTGCACCCCAAAACTCAAGCGGTTGAAGCCCAGCCGATGCACATGCTGCAGGCGTGCGCGGGTCACGGTGCGTGGATCGATTTCGATGGAAGTCTCGCCACCCGGCACAACGTTGAACGACTCACGCAACATGGCCAGCAAGCGCTCGAGATCCTGGTCGTTGAGAAACGTCGGGCTGCCACCCCCCAAGTGCAACTGGGACACAGCATGCCCTGTTCCCATATGGTCCACATGCAGGGCCACTTCGCGCTCGAGGTAATCGAGGTATGTCAGCGCCTTGTCATGGTGCTTGGTGATGATCTTGTTGCAAGCGCAGTAATAGCACAGTGACGCGCAAAAAGGGAGGTGCACGTACAGGGACAGCGGCAACCGACGCGAGGCCACACCTTGACGCCGTTGCTCCAGGGCCTGGAGGTAGTCCTGTTCGCCAAATGCCTCGACAAAACGGTCTGCCGTGGGGTAGGAGGTGTAGCGCGGCCCCGGCACGTCATACCGTTGCAGCAACTCAGGGGGCAGGTGTTTCATGGTGGTCACTGTTTGTTCGTCATAATGTGCCTGTTATTGCCTATGAAGCTCTTGATCTGGGTCAAAAACGGCGCTCGCCGACATGACCATAATCAAGCCTGAGGTCACCCGCCATGAATCCCTCCGCCATCAAAGTCGCCTGCTCCAACTGCAACCTGCGTGAGTTATGCATGCCGGTGGGCCTGAGCGACTCGGACATGCAACGCATCGATGACATCGTGGCCACCCGGCGCAAGATCAAGCGCGGCACACCGCTGTTTCGAAACGGCGAGCGTTTCACCTCGCTGTATGCCATCCGAACCGGCTTCTTCAAAACCTGTGTGGCCACCGAGGACGGTCGCGACCAGGTGACGGGGTTTCAAATGGCGGGCGAAATCATTGGCCTGGACGGCATCGTGAACGACCAGCACACCTGTGATGCTGTCGCCCTGGAGGATGCTGAGGTGTGCGTCATGCCCTTTGAGCGCATCGAAGACTTGTCGCGCGAAGTCACCTCGCTACAGCACCACGTCCACAAGATCATGAGCCGCGAAATCGTGCGCGAGCACGGCGTGATGTTGCTGCTGGGCAGCATGCGCGCCGAAGAGCGCTTGGCTGCCTTCTTGCTGAATCTGGTGCAGCGTCTACACGCACGCGGGTTCTCGCAATCCGAGTTGATTTTGCGCATGACCCGGGACGAAATCGGGAGCTACCTGGGGCTCAAACTGGAAACCGTCAGTCGCACCTTCTCGAAATTTGTCGAGGAACAACTGGTGGAAGTCAAACAGCGCTATGTGCGCATCCTGAACGCCGATGGGTTGCGACAGATCGTCAACCACCCCTCATGCCACTGAGCGCGAGGCCCGGTCAGCCCCGTCCGCCCCTCGTACCAACCGGGTATCAGTGACCACTGGGGTGGTTCTCACACCCCTGCTTCGGACATCCGTCGGGCCGCTCATGCCCAGGCAATGGGCAGCGATTCAGCTCGAAGGGTGAGACAGACAACAGCGTCGTCAACGCACTGGAACCCGCTGCCATCAACCAGAAGCCCAAAAACGCCAGCGTATAAATCCCCTGCCTGGGCAAAGCGATGGGCTGTCCAAACCAGTGCAAGTCCTCCGGGTCCACAAAGGCAAACACCGCCATTTCCATCACGCCTGCCACCAGAAAGGCGGGCCACAGAATCCACAGGATGCGCTGAATCAACATGGGTGTCTCCTCGGTTCAGCCGGAAAGATTCATCTCAGGGCCCGCGACGCACCGGCGCATCGATGGGTGTCGCGGCATGGTTACGCGCTTGATGCGCGGGCATCCGGCTGCGGTCAGCCTCCTGGTGGAGGGTCTTGTTGATCTCCAGGCCCTGACGGTCATAGTCCTCGGACAGCACCGGATCGGGATGGGCAACAGCGATCCATGCCGTGACCAGGCCTGCCACAACCACCAGGGCTGGCCCGGCAATCAGCAACCACACATGACCAAAGCGCCACCAAGACGGGTTTTCAGGACTCATGCCACAGTCTCCTTCGTGTTTACCGGGGTACCAGGAATACCGATTTCTCGGTCACCCGAATGTGTTCTGTCTCAGCGCTGATCTCAAACCAGATGGGATGTGAACCCGCCGTGGCCGAGCCGTAGGGAATGTCCACCCGCACCACCACCCAACGCGACTGCGCAGGACCCACCTGCACCGTGGTGTCGGTCTTGATCTGGATGCTGTCCAGGCCCTGCACCTCCACATGGTAGTGCTGAGGCAGTTCGGTCGCATTCATGATCTGGAGCCGATACACGTTCTCCAGCGTCCCCACCTCGGTGATACGCGCCAGCGAGGCGCGGTCACGCACCACATCCACTTTCAGCGGGGTGCGCAAGGTCAGGCTCAGGAGCAGGCCCAAGGTGATCAGACCGAGCAATCCGCTGTAGATCAACACGCGCGGGCGCAACACCCGACGCCACATCTGACCAGAGGTCCAGCGGTTATCCAACGCGTTTTGCGTGGCGTATCGCACCAGGCCTCGCGGGTAGTTCATTTTGTCCATCACCTCATCACAGACATCAATGCACGCCCCGCACCCAATGCATTCGTATTGCAAGCCTTGACGAATATCGATACCGGTCGGACAGACCTGCACGCACAAGGTGCAATTCACGCAGTGCCCCAGTTTCAATTGGCTGGCATCAGCGTGGCGCGAACGTGCACCCCGCGGCTCACCGCGTGCAGGATCGTAGGTGACGATGAGGGTGTCATGGTCAAACATGGCGCTTTGAAAGCGCGCATACGGGCACATGTACTTGCACACTTGTTCGCGCATGAATCCGGCATTGCCATAGGTCGCGAAACCATAGAAAAATACCCAGAACAATTCCCACGAACTCATGTGCGTGGTGAAAAACTCCATGGCAAGCTCGCGTATGGGCGTGAAATAGCCCACAAACGTGAACCCTGTCCAGATGGACAGGCCCATCCAGACGAGGTGCTTGTACCACTTCTTGACCAGCTTCTCGAGCGAAAACTCGGCTTCATCCAGACGCATGCGTGCCACGCGATCGCCCTCGATCTTGCGCTCGATCCACATGAAGAGTTCGCTGTACACCGTTTGCGGACAGGCATAGCCACACCACAGACGACCAGCCACCGCTGTGAACAAAAACAGCGACAGCGCTGAAATGATCAGCAAGCCTGTCAGGTAGATGAAGTCCTGCGGATACAGAACCAGATTGAAGATATAAAAACGGCGCGAACCCAGATCAAACAGCACCGCCTGGCGCTGCCCCCACTCCAGCCACGGCAGTCCATAAAACAGCAACTGGGTCAGCACCACAAACCCCCAGCGCCAGCGGGCGAAGAGGCCCTGCACCGTGCGGGGATAGATTTTTTGGTGGGCGGCGTACAAGGACACCAACTCCCCATCGGCCGCCAACGGGACGATGGGGATGGTCTTTCGGTCAGCGTCGTTCACCTGGCATTCACTCAACTGTCGCGCAGAGCTTGTGAATCAATGCTTGTTGGTGACGGCAACCGGCGCAGCGGCGGTTGAGACGGGCTTGTTGGATAAGCCCCAGACATACGCGGTGAGCACATGGATCTGGGAAGCCGTCAACCGACCTTCCTGAGCAGGCATCTGGTTGACCTTGCCACCATTGACCATGGCTGTGATGGCTTGCTCGCCCCAGCCATGCAACCAGACCTTGTCGGTCAGGTTGGGCGCACCCAGCACCTGGTTGCCTGTGCCATCCATGCCGTGGCACGCTGCGCAGACCCCGAACTTGGACTTGCCCAGTGAGGCGCGCAAGGAATCGTTGGGACTGCTGGAGAGGCTCAGCACGTAGTGTGAGACGTTCTTGACATCCTCGGGTGTGCCCACGGCCGCGGCCATGGGGGGCATGTTGCCCTGGCGACCCTTCTCGATGGTTTCCTTGATTTTCTCCGGGCTGCCCCCGTACATCCAGTCGCCATCGGTCAGGTTAGGAAACCCCTTGGAACCGCGTGCGTCAGAGCCGTGGCACTGGGCGCAATTGTTCATGAACAAACGCTCGCCAATGGCCATCGCCTGCGCGTCACCGGCCACCTGCTCAGGTGGCATGCCATTGAAACGGGCATACAGCGGCTCAATGGCTTGCTGGCCTGCGGCCATTTCAGTCTCGTACTGGGCCTTGGAGCTCCAGCCAAACTTGCCGCCTGCGTTGCCCAGACCCGGGTAGAACACCAGGTACACCGCTGCGAACACGATGGTGATGATGAACAGCCCCACCCACCACATCGGCAGCGGGTTGTTCATTTCACGCAGGTCTTCGTCCCAGACGTGACCGGTGGTGTTGTTGGCGTCACTGGGGACTTTCTTGCGGGCGGTCACCCACAACAGGATCACACAAGCCACGATGCTGAGCACCGTGATCACGGCCACATAGGTGGACCAGAAAGGGCTGATGAAATCACTCATGATGGATTCTCAATCTTCTTGAAAGGGCAATTGGGCGGCTTCCTCGAACCGTTGAGTCTTTCGACGGTCCAGCACCCAGACCACGATGCCGATGAAGGCCGCAAAGCTGACCAGCGTGGCCA
>JACCDI010775131.1_pt1 | contig 26021 bp, 25 predicted proteins | sample 7442791 | NCBI WGS metagenome assembly JACCDI01 (sample SAMN15323434, study PRJNA562643) | freshwater metagenome | isolation source: river surface water | place: USA:Blue River Watershed | collected 2017-08-15
CTACCAAAGATTTCAACAATTTCAGAACAACATCAACGAAAGGCAAAGCAGTGACCGACACCACAGCTTTCACTGGTTCCACCGGAACCGGTAAGGGTCTCACCATCAACCGCATCTACACCACCGAGGGTGTGCACCCGTACGACCAGGTCAACTGGGAGTATCGCGACGTTGTTCAGACCAACTGGCAGACTGGCGAGACCATCTTTGAGCAGCGCGGCGCAGAGTTCCCAGACTTCTGGAGCATCAACGCCAGCACCATCGTTACTACCAAGTACTTCCGCGGTGCAATGGGCACCCCAGAGCGCGAGTACAGCCTTCGCCAGCTAATCAACCGCGTCGTGCTCACCTACACCCAGGCCGGTCGTGACCACGGTTACTTCGCTTCAGAAGACGACGCAGTCATCTTCGAGCACGAGCTCACCTACATGTTGCTAAACCAGGTCTTCAGCTTCAACTCACCGGTTTGGTTCAACGTAGGCACTAAGAGCCCACAGCAGGTTTCAGCCTGTTTCATCCTTTCTGTCGATGACTCGATGGACTCAATCCTTAACTGGTACCGCGAAGAGGGCATGATCTTCAAGGGTGGTTCAGGCGCAGGTCTAAACCTTTCTCGCATTCGTTCATCCAAGGAGCTTCTAAAGGGCTCTGGCGGTTCGGCTTCGGGCCCAGTGTCATTCATGCGCGGTGCCGACGCATCTGCAGGAACCATCAAGTCTGGAGGCGCAACCCGCCGCGCGGCAAAGATGGTTGTGCTTGACATCGACCACCCAGACATCGAAGAGTTCATCGAGACCAAGGCCCGCGAAGAGGGCAAGATCCGTGTTCTTCGCGACGCTGGTTACAACATGGAGCTTGGTGGCAAGGACATCAACTCTGTTCAGTACCAGAACGCAAACAACTCGGTTCGCGTAAACGAAGAGTTCATGCTTGCAGTCGAGAACGGTACCGAGTTCGGTCTTCGTGCTCGCACCACCGGTGAGGTCATCGAAACCGTTGACGCTCGCGAACTATGGGCCAAGGTTGCCGACGCAGCTTGGGAATGTGCCGACCCAGGCATCCAGTACGACGACATCATCAACGATTGGCACACCACTCCAGAGTCGGGTCGCATCACCGCTTCGAACCCATGTTCTGAGTACATGCACCTAGACAACTCGAGCTGTAACCTCGCCAGTTTGAACCTGTTGAAGTTCTTGAACCCAGATGGTTCGTTCGACACCGACAAGTTCATCAAGGCCAACGAGCTAATCTTCACCGCGATGGACATCTCGATCTGCTTCGCAGACTTCCCAACCGAGAAGATCGGCGAGACCACCACCGCGTTCCGCCAGCTGGGAATCGGTTACGCCAACCTTGGCGCATTGCTAATGGCAATCGGCGTTCCTTACGACAGCCAGGAAGGTTTCTCACTTGCTGCTGCCATCACCTCGTTGATGACCGGTACCGCCTACCGCCGTTCAGCAGAGCTAGCGGGCGTTGTTGGCCCATACGCTGGTTTTGCTAAGAACAAGGCTGGTCACGAGCGAATCATGGGCAAGCACGAAGCGGCGAGCCACCAGATTCGTTCAGCAAGCGAAATTGACGTAGCCGTAATCGAAGCTGCTAACGAGCAGTGGGCGCTAAACACCATGATTGGTGAGGCTAACGGCTGGCGCAACGCGCAGGCATCACTGCTTGCACCGACCGGAACCATCGGCTTCATGATGGACTGTGACACCACTGGTATCGAGCCTGACTTCTCACTTGTGAAGTACAAGAAGCTCTCAACCGGTGGCTCGATGCAGATCGTCAACCAGACCATTCCGTTCGCTCTTCACCGCCTTGGTTACTCTCAGGAGACCATCGAGGCGATTGTTGACCACATCAGTGCCAACGGTCACGTAGTAGACGCTCCTGGCCTAAAGCTTGAGCACTATGCGATCTTCGACACCGCTGTTGGTATTCGTGCGATCGAGCCAATGGGTCACGTTCGCATGATGGCTGCGGTTCAGCCGTTCCTTTCTGGTGCGATCTCAAAGACCGTCAACATGCCAGAGACCGCGACTCGTGAAGAAATCGCAGACGTCTACTTCCAGGGTTGGAAGATGGGTCTAAAGGCTCTTGCGATCTACCGCGACAATTGCAAGGTTGGCCAGCCGCTTTCAGACGCAAAGGCAAAGACCGCCGACAAGGTCGAAGAGCTTCCAGCTTCGAACGCAACCGTTCCTGGTCTATCGCACCCGGTTCGCAAGCGTCTACCTAAGTCACGTCCTTCATCGACCACCTCGTTCACCGTTGGTGGCGCAGAGGGTTACATGACCGCTGGCTCATACCCAGATGGCGGCTTGGGTGAGGTCTTCTTGAAGCTCGGTAAGCAGGGTTCAACCCTTGCCGGTGTAATGGATGCCTTCTCAATCGCAGTTTCAATTGGTCTACAGTACGGCGTTCCATTGGAGACCTTCGTTCAGAAGTTCACCAACGTTTCGTTCGAACCAGCCGGTCTGACCGATGACGCAGATGTTCGCATGGCCAAGTCGCTAATGGACTACATCTTCCGTCGTTTGGCTCTTGACTACTTGCCATTCGAAACTCGCAGCTACCTTGGCATTCACACCGCAGCAGAGCGTTCGGCAGCACTTGACGCCAATGCGGCCTACACCGGCCCGGTTGCGATTGTGCCAGAGGCAGCAGTTGCGGTTGACCAGGCAATCGAAGCGGTTGCCGAGGCTGTCGCAGAGGTAGTCTCAGCGCCACAGCCAGTCGAAATCACTCGCAAAGAGGTTCACTCTTCAGCCGAGTTGTTCGAGATGCTGCAGGGCACCGAGTCAGACGCACCGCTTTGCTTCAGCTGTGGCATCAAGATGCGCCCATCGGGCTCATGCCACGTCTGTGAAGGCTGTGGTTCAACCTCTGGTTGCAGCTAAACCCTGATCTAGGTAATCGGCCCCTCCCGCGAATTCAGCCGGGAGGGGCCGATTTCTTTAACCGCACTAAAGTCCTGGGGCTCTTGTGGGTGAGACAGACCGCCGGGATGCCTGCGGTAACCTTGAGGGGTGCTCTATCGCCTAATTTTTAAATTATTCTTTGCCAAGCTCGACCCCGAGTTTGCCCACCACATCGGCATGTTTGGCATTCGATTCGCGGGAGCAATCGGCTTAACCAAACTCGGTCGTCTTCGGTCGACTGGCAGGGGAGCGGTGCAAGCCTTTGGCTTGCATTTCGATGCACCCTTTGGTGTGGCGGCTGGATTCGACAAAAATGCCGTTGCCATCAAAGCTCTGGGCGACCTTGGGTTCTCTCACGTTGAAATTGGAACCGTCACCGCAATCGCCCAGACCGGCAACGAGAAGCCTCGCCTGTTTCGCTTGATTCAAGACCGTGCCCTGATCAACCGCATGGGTTTCAATAACCAGGGGGCCGAAGTGGTCGCCAAGCGATTGGAAAAGCTCAGAAAAAACGCAGCCGGCAAACTGCCAATCATCGGCGTGAACATCGGCAAGAGCCGAGTCGTCGAAGTTGAAAATGCCGTCGAAGACTATCGTCAGAGCGCTAGGTTGCTTGCGCCGTTGGCCGACTACATCGCGGTAAACGTCTCGTCACCAAACACTCCTGGGCTTCGCTCACTTCAATCGGTCGAGGCTCTGCGCCCAATTCTCAAGGCGGTTCAAGACGAAGCCGGCGGCAAGCCGGTTCTAGTCAAGATCGCGCCAGATCTGGTCGATGAAGATGTTTTGGCGGTTGCCGATTTGGCTCTAGAGATGGGCCTAGCCGGGGTTATTGCAACCAACACCACCATCTCGCGTGCGGGCCTAACCACGGATGAGTCGCTGGTTGAGGCGATAGGTGCAGGAGGCCTCTCTGGTGCACCACTAAAGGCTCGTTCGATCGCGGTTTTGAAGCTTCTAGTCGGCAGACTTGCCGGCAAGGCTGCCGTAATTTCGGTCGGTGGCATCGAAACGGCTGCCGAGGCCCAGGAGCGCATTGATCTTGGTGCAACGCTGGTTCAGGGCTACAGCGGATTCATCTACGAGGGCCCGCTCTGGGCTCGTCGCATCAACCGCGAACTGTCCAAGTAGATTTCTGGTCCCGGGGCTAGTGCCGTCAACTAAAAAAAGGTGGCTCCCAGTAGGGAACCACCTTTTTTGAAAACACTAAATCAGAATTTGTGACCGCGCTTGACCTGTGGCTTTGGAAGACGCATCGGGCGCATCTGAATCGAGCGCATCGCGGCATACCAGCGAACACCCTTTTCGATCTTGTCTTCGCCGTACTTCGCGGCGAGCTTCTTTTGTACGCCCTTGCCAATGAAGAATGCGTTCACGCCGATCGCGATGAACAGGGTCCACATGACCAGCAAAGTCACTAACTGAACCTCGTAGCTGTCGATTGCCGAAATTAGAATCACGACGAACAGTGCTGGCAAGACCAGCTCTCCGACGGTGAACTGTGAATCCACAATGTCTCGAGCCATGCGACGCTGAGGGCCACGGTCGCGGATTGTCAAGAATCGATCGTCGCCCGCCATCATGCCCTCGCGCTGACGTTTACGTTCCTCGGTCAACTTAGCTCGCTCGGCCTTCTTGGCTTCGGGGCTCTTGTTGCCCACCAAAGGCTTTACTCTGGCAGCCTCTTGCTGCTTGCGAGTTGGGGTAGGGCGACCTTTGCCGGTGCCAGGGTTGCTGTTTTCGCTCATTTTGTTCCTCAGGGTGGGGTTTCAGACTTTAAGATTACCTTCATGGACAAAGAAGCAGCGTCGCTAAATTCCGCTCTAACCGAAATCGCCCGTGATTCAGTTTCTGGATTATTCGAGCAAAACATCGAAACTTTGAAAGAGCTGGTCAGGATTCCGGGCATTGCCTGGGAGGCCATTGATGAAGCCGATCTTGCTGCCAGTGCCAAGGCAGTGCAGAAGCTCTTCGCAGAGACCGGTGTCTTTGATTTCGTCGACATCCGAACTGCGCCGGCCGAGACCAAGTGTGGTGCGCCGGCGATTATTGCCAGACGTGCCGCCAAAAATGGCAAGCCTCAAATTCTGCTCTATGCCCACCACGATGTGCAGCCGCCTGGCGATGCCGATGCGTGGCAAACCAATCCTTTCGAGCCGGTTGTCAAAAACGGCCGCATGTATGGCCGCGGGGCCGCGGATGACAAGGCGGGTATCGTTGCGCACCTGACCGCCGTTCAGGCAATCAAGCAAATAGCCGGTAACGACTTCGATCTTGGCATCACGCTGTTCATCGAGGGCGAAGAAGAAGCTGGGTCACCGTCCTTCAGAAATTTCTTGAATGAGAACCGTGCTGACCTCGAGGCAGATGTGATTATCGTGGCCGACTCGAGCAACTGGTCGGAGACCGTGCCTGCGCTTACCACCACCCTGCGTGGTTTGGTTTCTCAGGTGATCGAAGTAACCACACTCGACCATGCCCTGCACTCTGGCATGTACGGGGGAGCGGTTCCCGACGCGATGCTTGCCATGATTCGTCTTCTCGCAAGCCTTCACGATTCCGAGGGCAACGTTGCCGTTGCTGGATTGCACGAGGGCAAGGCTGCCAACCTTGAATACACCGATGCCGATTTACGTCGCGATTCGGGTTTGCCAGCGAGCGTTTCCCAGATCGGCTCTGGAACCATCCTTGATCGCATCTGGAACAAGCCATCAATAACCGTGATTGGAATTGACGGACAGACCGTTGCTCTCTCTTCAAACACGATGCTGCCAACCGTCAAGGCCAAAATCAGCATGAGGATCGCGCCTGGGCAACAGCCAGAAGACGCACTTGCCCTGCTCAGAAAACACCTCGAGGCAAACGTGCCGTTTGGTGCAGAACTCAAATACGGCGACATCGAACTTGGCAAGCCATTCGAATCCGACGCCTCGGGTTGGGCAAAGAAATTGGCCGAGCAGGCTCTCTCAGTGGCCTACGGATACAAATCCGTCGACGTTGGCATCGGCGGCTCGATTCCGTTCATTGCCGATTTGACCGAGGTTTTCCCGGCGGCGCAAATTCTTGTGACCGGGGTAGAGGATCCAGACTCCAGGGCACACAGCCCAAACGAGTCGGTTCACCTGGATGGACTCAAAAATGCGATGCTCGCCGAGGCGCTTCTGCTGCTCGGCGGGAATGAACTAAACCTTCGCTAGGTTCATTTCTTTAATTGAGTTTGAAAGTTAGACTTGTAGCAGGTTTCAGCAAAAAGAAGGGCGGCAGTCATGTCACAGACTCTCGAATCAGGAATTCAACTTACCGAGGTAGCGCAGACCAAGGTTCGAACCTTGATTGAAGCGGAAGGTCGCGACGACCTTCGCCTTCGCGTTGCCGTTCAGCCGGGCGGTTGCTCTGGCCTTATCTACCAGCTTTACTTCGACGAGCAGATGGCTGACGGAGATGTTGTCACCGAGTTCAACGGTGTTGAGGTTATCGTCGACAAAATGAGCGTTCCGTACCTAGATGGAGCGTCAATCGACTTTGAAGACACCATCCAGAAGCAGGGTTTCACCATCGACAACCCAAACGCGGCCGGCTCATGTGCTTGCGGAGACTCTTTCAACTAAAAAATTTTTCTAATAAAATCCCCAGTCTGGCTTTGCCGGCTGGGGATTTTCCTGTTTTTAGCCCGATTTGATGGCGTTTTTTGCCCTCTGGAACAGCTTCGAGGGCTTAGACTGAACCTGTAACGATTCGATATTTGAAGGGTCGATTGTGCTATCTAAGCGTGGATTTAAGTGGGCCTCAGTGCCTGCGGCAGCTTCTCTGATGCTGCTACTCAGTGGTTGTTCTCAGCAGGAGTTCGAGCGAGGTTTCTTGCCAGGTGTTCCTGGGGTGACTAACCACACCGACCGCATCGTTGGTCTTTGGACTACCTCATGGATCGTTCTTTGGATCGTGGGTGTAATTGCCTGGGGTCTGATGTTCTGGGCGATCATCGCTTACCGTCGTCGCAAGGGCGAGACCGGTCTCCCGCAGCAGCTGCGCTACAACAACCCAATCGAGACCCTGTTCACGATCGTTCCACTAATCCTCGTGGTTGGCTTCTTTGCCTTCACCGCGCGTGACATGGCCGCAATCGAAGAGCCAACCGCAGACCCAGATGTAACCATTCAGGTCATTGCAAAGCAGTGGAGCTGGGACTTCAACTACGTCGACGCAAACGTCTACGACAGCGGAGTTCAGTCAGACTTCAACGGTGAGCTTGGTTCAGAGGCAAAGCTTCCAACCCTTTACCTTCCGGTAAACAAGACCGTGCAGGTTGACCTAACCGCACGCGATGTCATCCACTCATTCTGGGTAATCGACTTCTTGTACAAGAAGGACATGTTCCCGGGCCGCACCAACCACATGTACTTCACCCCTCAGGTTGAAGGTACCTATAAGGGCAAGTGTGCAGAGCTTTGTGGTGAGTTCCACTCGATGATGCTTTTCAACGTGAAGGTTGTTTCGCAGGCCGAATACGACGCCCAGATGGCAAAGCTTGCCGCTTCGGGCCACGTGGGTCAGCTTGACACCAAGTACGACCGCAACCAGAACCTTCCGGGTGACAACCCAGAGATCAGAGGATAAGGACTATGGCTACCGCAACCGCAACCAAGCCAGGCTCGACCAAGAAAACCAAGGGTCAAATTCTGGTTGATTGGATCACCACCACCGATCACAAGAAGATCGGTTACCTTTACCTCATCACCTCGTTCGCGTACTTCCTGATCGGCGGTGTGATGGCTCTGGTCATCCGCGCCCAGTTGGCCGCGCCTGGTCTTGACATCGTGCAGACCAAAGAGCAGTACAACCAGCTCTTCACCATGCACGGCACAATCATGTTGCTTATGTTTGCAACTCCGTTGTTCGCGGCCTTCGCAAACATTCTGATGCCGGTTCAGATCGGTGCGCCGGATGTTGCGTTCCCACGCCTGAACGCAATCGCATACTGGTTCTATTTCTTCGGTTCATTCGTGGCAGTTGCCGGCTTCTTCACCCCACAGGGTGCAGCTAGCTTCGGTTGGTTCGCCTATGCACCGCTATCGAACACCACCTTCTCACCTGGCCTTGGCGGTGACCTCTGGGTCTTCGGTCTAGCCCTCGGTGGTTTCGGAACCATCATGGGTGGTGTCAACTTCATCACCACCATCCTGACCATGCGTGCGCCAGGTATGACCATGTTCCGTTTGCCAATCTTCACCTGGAACACCCTGGTTACCTCGATTCTGGTAATCATGTGTTTCCCACCGCTAGCAGCAGCTTTGTTCGCGCTCGGTGCCGACCGTCGTTTCGGTGCACACATCTTCGACCCAGCCAACGGTGGCCCAATGCTTTGGCAGCACCTGTTCTGGTTCTTTGGTCACCCAGAGGTTTACATTTTGGCCCTACCGTTCTTCGGTATCGTCTCTGAGATCTTCCCGGTCTTTAGCCGCAAGCCGGTCTTTGGTTACAAGACTTTGGTTTACGCAACCATCGCAATTGCTGCTCTTTCGATGACCGTATGGGCTCACCACATGTATGTAACCGGTTCGGTCTTGTTGCCTTTCTTCGCGTTCACCACCATGCTGATTGCGGTTCCTACCGGTGTGAAGGTCTTCAACTGGATCGGAACCATGTGGAAGGGCTCGGTAACTTTCGAGACCCCGATGCTTTACTCACTCGGCTTCTTGACCACCTTCATCTTCGGTGGTTTGACCGGTGTCATCCTGGCCTCGCCAGCGCTTGACTACCACATGTCAGACAGCTACTTCGTGGTTGCTCACTTCCACTACGTAGTGTTCGGTACCGTCGTATTCGCGATGTTCGCGGGCATCTACTTCTGGTACCCAAAGATGACCGGCAAGATGCTCAACGAGCGCCTTGGCAAGATTCAGTTCTGGTTGCTCTTCATCGGTTTCCACACCACCTTCCTTATCCAGCACTGGTTGGGTGTCATCGGCATGCCACGTCGCTACGCGACCTACTTGCCTGAAGACGGCTTCACCTGGATGAACGGCGTTTCAACCGTTGGATCAGCGATTCTTGCGCTGTCGATAATTCCATTCCTATGGAACATCTACATCACCGCTCGCAAGGGTGAGCGCACCACCTTGAACGACCCATGGGGCTACGGCCGCTCACTTGAGTGGGCCACCGCCTCACCGTTCCCACGTCACAACTTCACCTCGATTCCACGAGTGCGTTCAGAGTCGCCAGCATTTGACCTAAACCACCCAGAATTCGCTGCTCCTGAAGCTCAGGCATCAGCAGGCAAGAAGGGCTAAGCACCATGAAGTTCAACGGAAACCTGTTCTGGTTCCTAACCGCGTTCTACTTTGTAGATGCCGCTGGTTACGCGATCTGGTACTACAACTCTTACGACGGTGGCTTCGAGCCAATCGGCACCGCGGCAATCGCGATGCTGGGCTTCATGTCTGCGTTCTTGGCCTTCTACCTAAAGAAGACCTATAAGACTCAGGGCGTTGTTCCTGAAGACGTGCTGACCGCCAACATCGAAGACGGTGACTTCGAGATGGGCTTCTTCCAGCCATGGAGCTGGTGGCCATTCTTCCTAGGTCTATTCGCTGCCATGGCATTCACCGCTCTAGCAGTTGGCTGGTGGTTGTTCTTCATCGCATTCCCACTAGCCCTTGTAGCGTTGATCGGTTTCGTTTACGAACGCAGCCGCGGTCACTTCGCCCACTAGGCAAAGACTTGAAAACCCCTCCTTCGGGAGGGGTTTTCTTTTACCTGTTGAGCGGGTGCTCGAGAGTGCCGGCGGTGTGGGTGCTTAGCACCTCGGCGATAACAACTCGATACCCTTCATACCAACGTGCATATTCGCGCTTGGCCTGTTTATGGGTTTCATCGGTGCTGAAGGCTCTCAACGCCTCGGGGGAGTCAAAGTAGTAGACCACGCTTCGCTGGGTTCGATCTTCATTCCACCAGCGCTCACAGCCCTTGTAGCCTTCGTTCGCTTCGGCGACAGCCATGATTATGGCGTCGAGCCGATGAAACTCATCGTCGTAGGTTCCCGGAGCAAAGATGAAGGTCGCCGAAATCATGATGCAAGTCTGCCACAGGGGAGGGGGGCGCTCTGTTATCGGGCAAAGCAAAAGGCCGGTGCCTCTTTCGAGACACCGGCCAATCGGCTTGGTTTGCCAGTTACTTCTTTGGGGCTGCCTTCTTGGCAGCCGGCTTCTTAGCCGATGCTACAGCTTTCTTTGGCTTCTCCGCAATAGCTGGCTCATCGTGGTGGTGGTGAGCCGCGTCTAGTTCGGTCTGAGTTACCGGAATAATGCGGTCCTCAAAGTAGAAGCGTGAGAAGGCTGCGCGGATGCGAGCGTTCAAGGTGATCTTTCCGGCCGCGTTCGGACGAGCAAGGGTAGGGCTGTATGACTTGAAGTCAATCAGCTTCCACTGGTCAAACTCGTCTAGCGGCTCGTGAACCTCGATGTACTCACCGTGCGGCATGCGTACGATGCGACCAGTCTCGCGACCGTGCAGAACAATCTCGCGGTCTTTGCGCTGAAGAGACAAGCAGGCACGCTTGGTCACAATGAACGCGATGATCGGGCCGATAATCAGCAAGATCTGCATTGAAGTTAGGACCTGGTTCAGCGACATCTTGAAGTTAGTTGCGATCAAGTCGGTCGCTGCGCCTGCCCATAGGACTGCATAGAAGGTTACGCCAGCTGCACCAATAGCTGTGCGAGTTGGAGCGTTGCGTGGGCGGTCAAGCACGTGGTGCTCGCGCTTGTCACCGGTAACCCAAGCTTCGATGAATGGGTAGGCAGCAACTACAACCAAGAATCCAACACCGACAAGCATTGGAAGCAAGATGTTCCATGCCCAGGTGCCGCCTCCGCCAACTACCTCAAGGTGTGAAGGTGCAAGACGAAGAGCGCCATCGAGCCATCCGATGTACCAGTCAGGCTGGGTACCAGCTGAAACCGGTGATGGGTCGTAGCCACCGTAGTTCCATACTGGGTTGATTGTGAAGGTAGCAGCCATCAGCATGATGATGCCGAAGACGATGAAGAAGAAGCCACCAGCCTTAGCAACGTAAACAGGCATTAGTGGGTAGCCAACGACGTTTGCGTCGGTGCGACCCGGGCCCGAGTAGTGGGTGTGCTTGTGGATGACCACCATGAACAAGTGGATGACGATGAACACGAGGATCAAAGCCGGTACCAACAGGATGTGCAGGCCGTATAGGCGGGCAACGATTGCCTCACCAGGGAACTCGCCACCGAATAGTAGTGATGAAGAGTACGCGCCGATAACTGGCAAGCCCTTGATCATTCCATCGATGATGCGAAGACCGTTACCTGAAAGAAGGTCGTCTGGAAGTGAGTAACCGGTGAAACCGCCGGCCATACCGAGAACGAAAAGAACGAAACCGACTACCCAGTTGATTTCACGAGGCTTGCGGAATGCACCGGTGAAGAACACGCGAAGCATGTGAAGGCCAGCGGCTGCAACAAACAGCAGTGCAGACCAGTGGTGAACCTGGCGCATTAGCAAACCGCCGCGAACCTCAAATGAGATGTCGAGGGTCGATGCATAGGCAATCGACATTTCGGCGCCCTTTAGAGGACCGTAAACGCCGTCGTAAATCACAGGCACCATCGATGGCTGGAAGAAGAAGGTTAGGAAGGTACCAGAAATCAGTAGGACCAGGAAGCTGTAAAGCGCGACCTCACCCAACATGAATGACCAGTGGTCAGGGAATACCTTGCGGCCAAATTCCTTGAGGATGCCGGCTACGCCAACGCGCTCGTCAAGGTAGTTTGCGGTTCCAGCTAGGAAGCCACCCTTTTTACGTGCAGTTACTGCGTTGCTCATTTTTAGCGCTCCCAGAAGCTAGGGCCAACAGGCTCGGTGAAGTCACTCTGTGCGACGAGGTAACCCTCGGCGTCAACGGTGATAGGTAGCTGAGGTAGTGGGCGAGAAGCAGGGCCGAAAACAACCTTGCACTCGTCGGTCACGTCGAAAGTCGACTGGTGGCAAGGGCACAGTAGGTGGTGAGTGTGCTGCTCGTACAGCGCCACTGGGCAACCAACGTGGGTGCAAATCTTGCTGTAGGCAACGATGCCGTCGTATGACCAGCTCTTGCGCTCGGCTGACTCTTTTAGGTCGGCTGGGTCAAGACGCACTAGAAGAACTGCAGCCTTGGCCTTCTCTTCTAACTTGCCGTGGTGAAGTTCGGTTAGACCTTCAGGAATAACGTGGAAAACCGAACCGATGGTTACATCTGAAGCCTTGATTGGCAGACCGTTTGGGTCTTTGGTCAGGCGGGTGCCCTTCTTCCACATGGTGTGGCGAAGAAGCTCCTGAGGATCCTTGTTTGGGTTCATGTCACCAAAGAAGAAGATCGCAGGGATCGGGAAAAGCGCGAGGGCACCGTAAAGTGAGCGGCGGATTAGCTTGCGACGGGTGAATCCAGATTCGTTCTCGGCAAGCTTGATGATTTCAATTGCGCGGGCACGAACGTCTTCGGTGCCGCGGGTCTGGTGGCGAGCCTCAGAGACTTCGGCATCCGGCATGAGGGTCTTTGCCCAGTGCACTGCACCAATGCCGATGCCCAGCAGACCAAGGGTGATGCCCAAACCTAGGAACAGGGTGTTGTTTCGAACGGTTCCTAGCTCTTCGGTCAATGGGAAGGCGAAGTAAGCGTAGATCGAGTAAATGCTTCCCACGATTGAGGCGATGAAGAAAGCTGCAACCTGACGAGCCGCAGCCTTTTCGTGCTTGACGCTCTTGTCGGTCATGCGCTCACGGTGAGGCTCCATACCCGGGTTCTGAACTGCATCGGGGGCTACAACTGCCAAACCGGTTGCGTAGTCGTGCTCTTCCTCGTGTGCCGAGGCCTTAGCGAGACTCTTTTTGTCGCTCACGTATTTATCTCCTATTTTTCTAAGCTCTGCTACTAGTTCGACTTAGCGCCAAGCCAGATGGTGATTGCAATGATGAAGCCGAGGATGAAGACCCAGGTGAACAAACCTTCGACCACTGGGCCTAGGTTCGCAAGTTCATAACCGCCGGCCGATGGGTTTGATTCCACAAACTTTAGGTAGGTGATGATGTCTTTTTTGTCTTTAGGGGTCAGGTTGGCGTCGTTGAATACCGGCATGTTTTGAGGGCCGGTAACCATAGCCTCGTAGATGTGCTTCTCTGTAACACCCTTTAGAGCAGGCGCATACTTGCCCTCGGTGAGAGCGCCACCAGCACCAACGGCGTTGTGGCACATCGCACAGTTGATGCGGAATAGCTCGCCACCACGAGTTGAGTCGCCATTGGTGGCTAGCATCTCTTCGGTTGGAATTGCTGGGCCAGGTGCCAGTGAGGCAACATAAGCGGCAAGGGCAGCGGTCTGCTCTTCGGTGAACTGAACCGGCTTCTTTTCGAGCTGAGGACCTGAGGCCTGACCAGGCATACGGCCGGTGCCAACCTGGAAGTCAACCGATGCTGCGCCAACACCGATTAGCGACGGTGCCACTGCCGAACCCTCGGCAGCCTTACCGTGACAGCTTGCACAGTTAGCCAAGAACAGCTTGCGACCTTCTTCGGTTTGCGCTGCCGATGCGGCTGCGCTCACTGGCTGGGTGCTTGCAACTGCAGCGGTGGTAGCCGCGTAGCCGCCGCCGGTAAGGGCTAGGCCAGCTGCGACAACTAGTACTGCTGCAAAAGGGCTACGGCGTGAACCGTTGACGTTGCGCTTGATGAATGCCATTGAATTGATCTCCAGAAATTCTTATTTGAGAACGTAAACGATTAGGAACAGGCCGATCCAAACAACATCGACGAAGTGCCAGTAGTAAGAAACCACGATTGCGCTGGTTGCTTCGTAGTGACCAAACTTCTTTGCTGCATAGGTGCGGCCAATGACGAACAAGAAGGCAATCAGACCGCCGGTCACGTGCAATGCGTGGAATCCGGTGGTGATGTAGAAAGCAGAACCATAGGCGTTTGAGTTCAGTGCAACGCCCTCTGAAATTAGGGTCGCATACTCCCAAACCTGACCAGAAACGAAGATCGCACCAAGTAGGTATGAGAGGAAGAACCACTCAACCATTCCCCACTTGACAGGGGAGAGGCCGGTGCGACGAGGCTGCATGCGCTCTGCGGCGAATACACCGAACTGCGCGGTGAACGAAGATGCCACCAGGATCAGCGTGTTCACAAGTGCGAATGGCACGTTCAGGATCGCGGTGTCGTGAGCCCAAATCTCTGGAGAGTTGGCACGAAGGCTGAAATACATGGCAAACAGGGCGGCAAAGAACATCACCTCGCTGCCAAGCCAAACGATAGTGCCAACCGAGGTTGCACTTGGGCGGTTAATGACTGGGGCGCTAATGGTCGTCATGCTCTAATCCTAACCCTGACGAAGCCATGAAATCGGCATTTTCACGGCACTTAATCGGCTTTTTCGCTAATAAACTTTGCCCTATGACTCTCTCGCTCAATTGGCCGACCATCCTCGGCAAACTTTTGCTGAAATCTGACCTCGAAAGAGCAGAAGCAAGCTGGGCGATGAGCCAAATCATGGCCGGCGAGGCCACCGATTCTCAGGTCGGTGCTTTCATGCTCGCGTTGCGCGGCAAGGGTGAATCAGTAGGTGAACTCTCTGGGCTCGTTGATGTGATGCTCGAACACGCAGTTATTCTCGACACCGGCAGAAACGCCGTTGACATCGTTGGTACCGGGGGAGACCAAGTAGGCACGGTGAACGTTTCGAGCATGGCCTCGATTCTGACCGCAGCAGCCGAGGTTCCGGTGCTTAAGCACGGTAGCCGCTCGGCATCTGGAAAAACCGGTTCGTCAGAGATGCTCGAGGTCTTGGGCATTCGACTCGACAACTCGCCTCAGCGAGTCGCGGATATTTTTCGCGAAGTTGGCATCACTTTCTTCTTCGCACCGGTATTTCATCCGGCGATGCGCCACGTGGCACCGATTCGCAAAGAACTTGGCGTGCCAACGACTTTCAACTTTTTAGGCCCATTGGCAAACCCCGCTCAGCCAATTGCGACCTCGCTCGGTGTTTCGAACCCATACATCGCACCGCTGATGGCCGCCGAAATGGCCTCGAGAGGCAGAACCGCGCTGGTGTTTAGAGGCGGCGACGGTCTCGATGAGCTGACCACAACCACTAGCAGTCAAATTTGGCAGGTATCCGGGGGAGCGGTGTCTGAACACCAGCTCGACCCAACCCGTTTTGGCCTGGACAAGGTCGAACTTGCTGAATTGCTTGGCGGTGGAGCTCAAGAAAACGCCGAGACCGCGCGCGATCTGTTCGCCGGCGAAACCAAGGGCAACCTGGGTGCAGTTCGAGACATCGTCGCGTTGAACGCGGCCGGAGGAGTCGTGGCCTACGAATTGGCTAAGGACGCTTCGCGAGCCGACGTTGATTTGAACCTTCGATTTGAAGATGCACTTGAACGAGTAACTCGAGCACTTGAGTCAGGTGCAGCCGCTCAAAAGCTTTCGGACTGGATCTCGGCCTCTCAACAGTAAACCCTCACAACAGGGAATGGGCTCTAGTCGCCAGATAAACATTACTTGACATAATGTTCATTATCGGCATTAGGGGTTTAGTTCAGGAAGTGGTGCCTGACGAAGTCAACCAACCCGTGTGGTCCAACGTTCTCGCCAGCATCAATTAGGTCAGCGACGTTCCACCAGCGAAACTCCAGCACGTCACGGCGTTCGTCTTCGGTCCAGTTGCTTGCGTCGAGCTCAAATTCGCTTACCTGCAACGCGAAAAAATAATCGACATAAGTGTGATGGTTTTCACCGTCGCCCCAGAACCATTTGCCGCCGGTTTGCCAGATTTGCTCACCCAGCTCAGCTGCCGTTACGCGCAGGCCGGTTTCCTCGCGCAATTCACGGATGGCAGCATCGACAGGTGTCTCACCTTCGTCAATTCCGCCGCCCGGTGTGATCCAGCGCGGTGGCAGGCCAACCTCGGGATCAAAATGGGTCAGCAGTAAAAACACCTGATTTTGCTCGTTGTGAAGCAAAATTCGGGCGGTTTCTCGGTGTTGTCCGGGTCGCATCTGATTTAGCTCTGATTTGGTTCGGTGATGTCTTGGCTAGGGTATTTCCTGCGTTTCACGGGCTTGGTTTTGTAGCCAAAAAAGACCAGCGAGGCCTGCATCAGGTAGCCAATTGTCAGTGCAAAAATCAGGGTTCCCTCGCGCACCTGCCCGCCCATTGTCCAGCCAATTCCCAGAACTATGATTTCGATGATGGTTCGAACTATCCAAACTTTCCAGCCGAGCAGCTTCTGCAGGCCAAGAATCAAGCCGTCTCGCGGCCCAGAGCCCAGGTGCGAGGTTATGTAGAGTCCGGTTGCAAAGGCCACGGTTGCCGTGCCCAGGCAGAACATTGCGAGATTCTGCCAATACTCGGTAAACACCGGAGTGAATGGTGTCCAAAAATCCATCCACAGGCCAATAAGAAGCGCATTCATGATGCTGCCAACTCCAGGCTTTACCTTAAGTGGAATCCAGCAAATAAGCACCAGAACGCTCACAATGATGCTGGCGATGCCGTAAGAAGTGTTGAGTTGGTAGGAAATCCCTTGAGCAAAGACATCCCAGGGCGGAACACCGATCTTGGCGTTCACAACCATCGAAAGTGCCATGCCGTAGATCATCAGGCCGATATTTAGGCGCACCAGTCGCTTCACCGACATAAAATCAAAGCCAAGACGCATTGAGCCAGCCTATCGGCTGGCATCTGGCATTGGGCCAGGCTGCGGCGACTTGAAGGGGTGACTTGAAGTGCAAGAATTTGCCTACCTCTCCCCTGCGCTTCCGCGTATTTTTGCCCATCGCGGTTTTGCTAAAAATAATGCCGAAAACACCCTAGAAGCCTTCAAGAGCGCACTTTTTGCCGGTGCAACCCACATCGAGAGCGATCTTCAGGCGACCCGCGACGGCGTTGCCGTGCTGTTTCACGATGACGATCTGTTGCGGGTGGCTGGTCTCCCCCTAAAGATCTCGCAACTAACCTCGAGCCAGCTCCAGGACCTAGTGCTCATTGATGGCGGCTTTATACCGACGCTCGAGCAGGCTCTAACGGCTTTTCCTGGCGCAAGATTCAACCTTGACTTTAAGGTTTGGGGCGTTGTCGAGCCAGCCACAGAAGTCATCAATCGTTTGCGGGCCAACAACCGAGTATTGGTGGCGTCGTTCAGCGAACGTCGGCGGGCTGCCGCGCTCAAACAACTAGAAGGCAAGGTGGCTTCCTCGGCGGGTTCGGCGAGGGTTCTTGGGCTGTACATCGCCTATCTACTCGGCTTCAAGGCACTAATCAAAAGATTGGCCAGGCCAGTTCAGTTGCTGCAACTCCCAGTGAAGGCCGGGGTAATGCGATTCGACAACCCCGAATTCATCGCTGCCATGGCCAAAGCCGGTCTAGAAGTTCACTTCTGGACCATCAACGAGCCGGCCGAGATGACTCGCCTGATTGGCCTCGGGGCGCACGGAATTGTGACCGATCGTGCCGACCTTGCTGTTAATACCCTGCGAATGCAGTGAGTTGGTCTGACGAAAACTTTCGTTTTACGGGATGATTGAGAGTTCTTGCCGAGTTAATACTCGACATAGCCCCAAAAGGGCGACCAATACAGGAGGAAAAATGGCCCAGCAGACCATGCGCGGAATGCGCTTAGGCACCCAGAGTCTCGAAAGCGAACGCGGCGTCAACTATTCGGCTCGCGTCACCCACAAATTTCAGTGTGCGAACAACCACATTTCAGAGATCGTTTTTGCTGCCGATGCCGAGATTCCTCAGACCTGGCAGTGCAAGAGCTGCCCTCAGCAGGGCACTCAGCTAGAAGATGGCAAGCAAATTACCCTTGACCTAGTCGAAGACAAGATTCCTCGTTCACACTGGGAGATGCTGCTTGAGCGTCGCACTCGCGAAGAGCTCGAAGAGATTTTGCAGGAGCGTCTTGACTACATTCGCGCACGTCGCGCAGGTGGACAAGCCGACCTATAAACCCAAGCGGCGGCTCATGCCCCACTTTGTGACCAGCCATAGCGCCTCGAGCACTATGGCTGTTGTCATTTTTGAAGCACCCTCGGTTCGCTCGACGAAGGTAATCGGTACCTCGACAATTGTGCCTCCGGCCTTTTGCGTGCGCCAGGCCATCTCAACCTGAAAACCATAACCTCGCGAAGCAACACCTTCGAGATTCAAACTCTTCAAAAATTCGGCATCGAACGCTCTAAAGCCCGCGGTCATGTCTTTGACTCGGCTTCCCAACATTACGTCGGCATAAAAAGTGCCGGTGCGCGAGATTGCCCTGCGATACCAAGGCCAGTTTTGCACCGCTCCCCCTTCGACCCAGCGCGATCCGATCACCAGGGCGGCTCGCCCAGCCTGCGCCAGCAACTTTCCCAAATCTTCCGCGCGATGGCTGCCATCGGCGTCCATCTCGACCAGGGTCTTGAAGCCACGTTCGAAGGCCCAGGCAAACCCAGCCAGATACGCTCCCCCGAGCCCATCCTTTTTGCTGCGGTGCAAGACCTGAACCTGAGCATCTTTTTCAGCAATTCGGTCGGCCAGCGCACCCGTGCCATCCGGGCTATTGTCATCAACCACAAGGATGTGCACCTGCGGCTGAGCCGAACGAACGCTCTCGATGCTGCGCTCTAGGTTGGCCAACTCGTTGTAGGTGGGCATGATCACCAAGACGCTCAAGCTTCACGTCTCTTTCGGGCGGCAGGCAAGGTTGCCAGCAGAATCAGAGCCAACGCAATCAAGTTGATGGCCAAGTCAACGTATCGACCGATGACGATGGCAGGGGTAAGGCTGGTTCGCAGCGGCACATCTTGAATCATGTAGCCCGACTCAAAGGTTGGCAGGCTGGCGAGCGTGCTGCCATCGGCGCCGTAAATGGCCGAAACGCCAACCGTAGAGATGTTGACTACCGATCTGCCGGTTTCAATCGCTCTAAGTTTGGCGAAAGCTGCCTGCTGGAAGGTCTCGTCGCTTCGACCAAAGTCGGCATTATTGGTCTGCGAAAGAATCACCTGGGCACCCTGCTGAACTAGGTCACGCGAAATGTCATCAATGGCTATTTCGAAGCAAATTAGCGCGCCAAGTTTTACGGCGCCAATCTCAAAGATGCCGTCTCGCTCACCAAAGGTGTAGCCCCTAGAGACCAGGCCAATCAAGTCGGGTGCGAGCTGATACCAGAAGTCACGGTCTGGCACATACTCGGCAAACGGCACGGGACGCTTCTTGTCGTACCAGTCGGTAGGGCCAAGCCCAGGAGTCCAGAGAATCGAGCTGTTGTAGAGATTGTCGCCACGGGCGGTGATTGTGCCGAAAATAAATGGAACGTGGTACTCGTCGTTGACGAGGTTTTGAATGTCCTGATAGGTTTTGGCATCCGAGAACGGGCTCAAATCGCTGGCGTTCTCTGGCCAAACCAGTACATCCAAGTCTTGGGATTTTGAATCTTTGAGCATCTCGGCGGTTGCATCAATGTGGTTTTGCAGTACCTCGCCGCGCTTGGTGTTGGCAAACAAACCAGCGTTGGCATTGCCCTGCACGGCTGCGATTCGGTAGCTGCCGGCTTCGGCAGCGGCGGATGGATTGATTGCCAGTGGCCCGATCAGAAACAGCACGATTGAGGCGCCCAGTGCCGCCTTGGCAATCTTGGTTTCACGATTCAAGAGCAGCAGCAAGGCAGCTATCGAAACAAAGGCGATGACGAAGGTAAGCCAACCGAGCCCGCCAACGAATACCCACTTGCTCAAATAACTATTCGACTGGGTTTGCGCCAGACGTGACCAAGGAAAACCGCCGTATGGCAAGGTGATCGACACCCATTCCCGAGCGGTCCAAATGCTTGCGAGTGCCGCTGCGATGATGAGGCTGCCAAACCGGCCGAAGTCGCGGGCATCTAGCCATCGCCAGACCACGCTCAAAGCCAACAGGCCAAGGGCAAAAATGATGGCTTCGAGAGTCGAGAGTGCCAACCACGGAACTGGTCCCAGGTAAAGCGTCAACCACTCGATCTGGCTTAGGTAGAACGCGAGCCCACCGGCGAAGCCGACAAACAACGCCGACCACGCCTTTAGGCCGCGAACCGAAAGGCTTAGTGCCGCTACCGAAACAAAGATGAGTGGCCAAAGGTCTTCGCGCGGCATTGCCAGGCTGGATGCAAAACCGCCGGCGACAGCAAGAGCGAGGCGTTTAACCATAGAAGGAATACGCAACGATTCCTCGCTTCACTTTGTCTACCGCCGTTTTGGCAGTCTCGGCGAGCTCTGGGCCAGAGGCCTGAGCAATTTGGTCGAGCACATCGATGATTTGCTTGGCCCAGCGAATGAAGTCGCCCGCCAATAGGTCGGCGCTTTCTAGCACCGCGTCTAGCCTGGCGCCGGTTGCCCAACGGTGAATCGGCAGGCAAAGGCTTAGGTCGAGTGGGCTCGTGCGACGTAGCTTGTGGTGTTCGGCCAGTTCTTCGAGATCTGACCAGAGCTGTTGAGTCTCGACAATGACTTCACCAAAGTTGCCCTTAGGCAAGCGCGGTTCCCATTCCTCATCGTCGCGTCGCGCCTCATAAACCAGTGCTGCCGCCATGGCCGCAAGGCCGGCGGGGTCAAGCTTTGCCCAGATGCCTTCGCGCAAGGCCTCGGCGATCAACAGGTCTCGCTCGCCATAAATTCGGGCGAGAGTCTTTCCGCCATCGAGCACGTTGTAGTCAACAAGCTCATCGCCGTTGCGGTTTGGTTCGATGTATCTAAGGTCGACAAGCATTTCGCAAATGCGGTCGAAGGTCTTGGCCACCTGATTGGTGCGACCTTCGATCTGGCTCATCACGGCATCGAGTTCGCGGCGAAGTTTGAACCAGCGCTCACCCCATCTGGCATGTGCCTCGCGGTCATTACAGGCGTGGCAAGGATGCGCCCTAAGGTCGCGCTTGAGCTGATTGATTCGCTGTTCTTGAAGGTGGCGACCCTTGCTCTGGCGAATATCCTTGCCGCGTTCGGCGCGAATTCGTCCGGCAGAAAGCGCGCGTTCGATGTCAGTAATTTCACGGCGCATCGAGGCATACTCGACAAAATTGCCGCGGTGGCACTTCATCGATTCTTCGTAGCCCTCGAGCGAAACCTGCTTTTCACGGATGCCCTTGGCAAGGCCAACTACCGCGCGGTCGGCCTGAAACTGGGCAAAAGATGTCTCCAGAACCTCGCGGGCGCGTTCGCGACCGAAGGCTTCGATTAGGTTGACCGCCATGTTGTAGGTCGGTCTGAACGGGCTGATCAGCGGGTAGGTGCGCTTGCTTGCCAGACCAGCCACGCTGTTTGGCTCCATGTTGGCGCTCCACTGAATCACCGAGTGACCCTGGGTGTCGATACCGCGTCGGCCAGCGCGTCCGGTTAGCTGGGTGTACTCCCCCGGAGTCAGATTTACTCGACCCTCACCGTTGTATTTGTCTAGGCGCTCAAGCACCACGGTTCGGGCCGGCATGTTGATGCCAAGCGCCAGGGTTTCGGTGGCAAAGACGGCTTTGACCAGTTTGCGCAAGAAGAGCTCTTCAACAACCTCTTTGAAGGCTGGCAGCATGCCGGCGTGGTGCGCGGCAACGCCTCTCTCTAGCCCACTGAGCCATTCAAAGTAGCCAAGTGTGTCTAGATCTTCCTCGGCGATGTTGTAGCACTTCTCTTCGACCAGGCGGCGGATCTCTTGCTTTTCCTCGGTGGTGGTGAGGCGCACGCCGTAGCTGTGGCAGGCCTTGACCGCCGCCTCGCAACCAGCGCGAGAGAAAATGAAAAAGATCGCAGGCAGCAGGTCTTCGTCTTCTAGTAATTCGACGATCTCGGGTTTGCTGATTCGCTCGATTCGGTTCTGCTGTCGTCGGTCATCTCGATAGCCGCTTCGCCCGCGGGGCTTGTGCAGTGGCTCACGCAGCTTCGAGATGTGGCGTTGAGCCAAATCCTGATTTACCCGAGTGCCCTTCTCGCTTTCGTCAAAGAGGTCGAGAAGTTCGTTTCCGAAAAGAACGTGTTGGTTCAATGGCACCGGGCGCACTTCAGAAACGATGATGTCGGTCTCGCCGCGCACTTCATCGAGCCACGCACCGAACTCTTCGGCGTTTGACACGGTGGCGCTAAGTGAAACTATTTTTACGTCCTTGGGCAGGTGAAGAATAACTTCTTCCCAAACCGCTCCCCTGAATCGGTCGGCAAGGTAGTGCACTTCATCCATGACCACATAACCCAGGCTGATCAGCGCGTTTGAGTTCGCGTAGATCATGTTGCGAAGCACCTCGGTGGTCATCACAACAATTTGGGCGTCGGAATTTTGATTGTTGTCGCCGGTGAGAATGCCTACGCGCTCTTGCCCGTAACGCTTAACCAGTTCGGCGTATTTCTGGTTGCTCAGAGCCTTAATCGGCGTGGTGTAGAAAACCTTTAGGTCTTTTTCGATCGCAAGGTGAATCGCAAACTCGCCGACGATGGTTTTTCCGGCACCGGTTGGCGCGGCGACCAAAACGCTCTTGCCTTTGGCCAAACTGCGGCAGGCGCGCTCCTGAAAGTCATCCATCGGAAACTTCAGAAGCTTCACGAAGCTGTCTACTGAAGGTGAGGCGGGGTTCTTTTTAGCCTTCGCGTAACGCTCTGCGGGGCTCAGAACGGCATCAGTCATTTTTATGCTTCGTTCTGATTGTTGATACTGGCTTCGATTTGGTCGTCGATCTCTGCTACCTTGCGTTCACGTCTCTTGTCGTTCAGTGCGGTTATGCCCGCCGCCGCGAAATAGAGAACGATGAGCGGAACCATCACCAAGAACATCGACATTGGGTCGGCGGTTGGTGTGGCAAGGGCTGCGACCACTGCAATGATGAAGATTGCGATTCGCCAAGACTTAACGATGCTCTTAGCCGTGATTAGCCCGGCGAAGTTCAGCAAGACCAAGACCACCGGTAGGACAAAGGCAATGCCAAACACGAGCAGGATTCTGATCGTGAACAGGATGTATTCGCTGGCGTTGATTACGTTGGCGCTTCCCTGCGGAGTAAACCCAATCAGGGTCTCGACAAAGCTTGGCAGAGAAATCCAGGCAAGCCAGCAGCCGAGAGCAAATAGCGGAACCGCGCTAAATACGAAACCGAGGGTGAATCGACGTTCGCGTTTCTTTAGGCCCGGTGTGATGAATGCCCAAAGATTGAAAAGCCAGAACGGGCTGGAGAGCAGCAGGCCAATAAAGATCGAAACCTGCAGGCGAAGGTCGAATGCCGAAACCACGGTTCCAAAGTTGATGGTCGCGTTCACGCCCTTTTTCGAGGCGATGTCGATAACCGGTGCCTGAAGAATTTGAAAAACCGGGTCAAACAAAAACCAGCCGCCCACGGTTGCGGCAAAAATGAAAATGGCAGACCAAAAAAGCCTATTTCTCAGTTCTTTGAGATGCCCGCCGAGGCTCATCTTGCTCTCGGGGTTGCGCTTGGCAGCCACGGTTATGCCCTTGGCAAATTACTGGTCGGCAGGCTTGTCGCCCTCGCCGGCTTCGGCCGGCTTCTTCTTGTCGTCGGTCTTCATTTCGCTCTTGAAGATGCGAAGCGACTGAGCCAGGCTCTTTGCCAAGCCAGGCAGCTTAGGGCCACCCCAAAGCAACAAAACAATCACAAGGATGATGATCCATTCCCAGCCATTTAGTCGCATTAGTGGAACCTGCTTTCTTCGGGTTTAAACGCTTTCAAAGACGCTATAAGCCTACGCTGTCTTGCCTGTCGTTTCTTTGCCTTGGCCACGACGAGTTTGCGCCAAGCGGCGCGAGCGAGCCTCGGGTCGTCGCTCACGTTGTCGGCAGGCTTGGCAGCAGCTTCGTGATTATCGATTGCTGCAATCAAGGCCGCGGTCTTCGGTTCGAGGCGCTCCAATTGGTGAAGGACCTCGAGCAAACGGTTGAACAGTGATTTGCCGATCAACATGAGAGTGGCGAGAGCAGCTACCGAAAGTGCCACCCAAATCCAGAACCAGGCCCAGAATCCCATGATTATTCGACCTCTGCGAGGGCGACCTCAGCCGACTCGCCCAAGACCCTCAGGGCATAGTTCTTGACCAGCTCTCGAGCCTCGATTGGCTCGATCACTCTTGCCTTTCCGCGGTAGCGCGAAATCAATTTGGCAATGTTCGGTAGGTGGCCGACCTTGATGACCGCGCGAATCGAGCCGTTGCCGATGCTGGTTGGCTCGTCTACCGTTTGAAACTCAGAGATAAGGCCGTATGCCTCGGGTTCTAGTTCGACGGTAACTTCGATATCGCTGGCCTGTGCCACATACAGAGAGTCTTCGATTTCTGAGATTGATTTTGCTTGGTCACAAATGGGTTTATCCGTGATTTCGACCAGTCGCATTCGATCCAGTTTGAAATTCCTCAGGCCCTCGTTGATTGGGCAGTAGCCGCGCAGATATGTGCCGTCTGATCGCAAATCTATGCGAAGCGGGTCGATTTCTCGCTGAGTCTTCTCGCCCTTTGCGTTCAGATACTCGCAAGAGATTCGTTTTCCAGCTAAGAGTGCCTTGCGAAGGATCTCGGCGTACTCGTCTTCGCTACCCGGGGAGACCGCAATAGCTGGCGCCAGCCCGCGGCCAGTCCCCTGCCCCATCAGTTCCTGAAGGGCCTTCAATTCTGCATCGTCCGCAAAGGCGGGCATCGTCGCCAGGTAGTTCAAACCGGCTCCGATCGCAGCAGCCTGTCTGCTCGAGAGTCTTGGAACATCTTGAATCAGGTCATTTTGCAAGAGCGACAGAATTCCCTCGTCGGCGAGATCGGCATCGATGAAGAAGAAAATCTCTTCGCGCCCGGGAAATTCAACCGAAAGCTGATTGATCGAAAAGACTACATCTCGCAGGTATTTTTCATCCAGGTTGAAATGTTCGGCGGCTTCGGCCATTGAAACTTCGCCGGCACGCTCGAGATAAGCGATTAGGGCAAGCATGAAATTGAACCGCGATTCACCATCCAATGATTTCAATTTAGGCATGATCTGAGGCCACCTTTTCGAAGCCGGCTCGAATCGCTTCGTCGAGTTCTCGAGGGCTAATCACCTTGATGTCGAGTGCAAAAACGCTTAACTCTTCTGCCAGCAGGTGAAGATCCATGTATTCAAAACTTACTTCGACGTCTTGATTCTCATCGAGGTGAAAGTGAAACCAAGCACTTGAGTCTTTGCGAACCTTGATGGTGGCCACCTTTTTGGCGGTGTGCGCAGCTAGATCGTCGATGGCAGCCTGAAGCTCATCGGCGCTGGGTGCATCGAATGTCACCAGCTCTTGGCCGATTTCGACGGCCGAAACTTTAGAAACGATTCGCTTGAGCAAGAAGTTTCTGACCTCGTTTTGGTCGACATCGAAGCAAACCAATAGCCATTGACCGCTGATGTTTTGCAGCTGCCAGGGGCGAACTCGTCTGGCCTTAACCTCGCCATCTTGCCGGCGGTAGTTGAAGGTTACTTCATAGCGCTCGTCAACGGCTTTATTCAGCGGCATGAATGATGGCTCGTGGGTCTTGAACTTTGGCGCCAGGCCAAGCAAGTCGGCCTCGGCAGGTTCGAGCCCCAGTGAGCGTAGCTTGATTAGACCCTGGTTGACTTCGCTCGAGAACGAAGCCATCGACCAAGCCTGTGATGCCAGGTTGAGTAGCTGAAGTTGATGAGGACTCAGGGTCGTCTTGGTAGGCCATACGAACGAGTCGCTCGAGATTACGTAACGCTGTTCCTCGGGCGCGTCGAGTGGGTTGCTGACCTGAACCAGGATTCCCGAAGAGCGCAAGTCGCTCTTATCGCGTTCAAATTTTCGGTTCAGACTGTCGTCAGACTTCTTGGCGGCAACGTCGGCTCGATAGTCGGTAATCGAATAGTAAAGCTCGCGCTTGGTTAGCCCACGCTCGGCAAAAAGCAGCGCCGAGGTCAACTGCATCAGTCGTTCTGACTTATCAGTCTTATAAGGCTGCCAGGTGCTTCTGAGCTTTGCCATGTGTCTCCCCCGAGGACAGACTAGTTAGTTTTGTTGTTGGTACCGAGAATGTCTACTACGAAGATCAAAGTCGAATTAGC
>JACCDI010481353.1_pt1 | contig 25996 bp, 23 predicted proteins | sample 7442791 | NCBI WGS metagenome assembly JACCDI01 (sample SAMN15323434, study PRJNA562643) | freshwater metagenome | isolation source: river surface water | place: USA:Blue River Watershed | collected 2017-08-15
AAAGCTTTAATTGGAAATAACTCTAGTTACTGGTTACTAGTAACTAGAATTGGCTAATTGGCTAATTGACAATTTGGCTAATTATTTAAGGTGTACTTCCTCAACCTGCAGCACTTCTTTAGTTACGTTATCATGCACGAACGCTACTAAGTAAATATGTTTATCGTTCCAACTTGGGTCTAGAACTTTAGTATAAGTCTTTGTGATTTTAGTGCCAACTGGTATGTTAGTACTAGCTGATACTTGTTCGCCCCAGGTGCCGTTTACAGAGCCTCTGAGAACGTGACGATGAACATAGTTCTGCTCGTCATATGCAACACTTGTTGGTGAACATTGTGCGTAAAATAATTGCCAGTTAGTGATACTATCTTCAACAACATATAATACTACATGATGATTACTATTACCTGCTTCTAGATATTCTAAATTAATATCTGCAGTTACAGTTCTTGAACTTGAATTATAAGTTTGATCTATTTCAATATCTACTGCTGGTTTTAAAGTATCAACTTTTGAATCACCATCTGTATCTAGCAAAGAACTTACTGCTGATGCCCAACCTGAAGGGTTTAATACCAAACTGCTATTATATTGCTTACGATTAATTAAACCTCTTGGCAATCCAACTGCATCAACTTGAAAATATGCATCTAACTCATTACCAGTTTGCGTCTTAAAATCATAACTGAATTTACCACTCGTATTCGTTCTTGCGAAGAAACCTACATGTGTAGCAACAACAATTACTCTTCCTTTGTATAGGTTTGCAAGGTTGATAGCTTCTTTGGCAGCACATGGGCAGTTGCCACATTGGTGACCTGTATAATCTTCTAAAAGTATGTTTCTAACCGGACTACTAGTACTATCAATATCTAATTGCTCATCATAAGGTCCTTCAATTATATCGCAGCTACTAAATACTACGATGAACGAGAATATGATTAAAATATATTTTTTCATTTTATTAAAAACTAGTTGTAACAGAAATACCTACACCATTCGCTGCCGGTATTAAACGACATACACCACCTACACATAAATAACCTTCACGTTGCTTGCCATATGATAACGCAATTCTTGTTGAGTTACGTATATATCCGAATGTACCAGTGATATAATGAACTTCTCTTTTAGAGTTCTTCGGATTGTTATAGTTAAATTGATCGAACACAGCAAAGAACCAATGAGGTGAAACGGTATACTCTAATAATCCCATTGCCCACTGACCTTCGTCTTGCTTAGTATACATCTGTTGTGCCTCAGCTCTAATAGTATTCTTCTTATTGATTTTATATTGACCTTCTAAGATCCAGATATGAGTATATAACATTCCATAACCTGATAATCCTTGAACAACATCTTTATTAAATACTTGATACATATATGTACCAGAACCTTTCCATTTGTTACTGAATTTCTTTGTAAGTACTACTTCAATATCTTCATACATCAATACCTTACCTTTAGAAATTCCATTCAACTCATATCCTAGTCCGCCTGTAATTCTAGTGGTATCTAAACTACTAACATGTGAATATTGCACACTTAAAAGTGTACCATATTTGCCACCAAAGGTTGAGCCCTTTTTGAAGTTATATGATACCTCAGCTTGATATCCGAATTCTCCATTAGGTTGTGTAGCATAAGGGTAAAATGCTGCAAAAGCATATGTGTATTGTTTTGTAATTGCAGGTAGGTAATTAATTAATAAAACGTTACCATCCGCATCACGATTAGATTTAAAATCCATATTATCTACATACTTAGCAGATGTCATAATACTTAATGGACCATCTGAATAAGTTGCAGAAGCAAACAATGCAGAACCAGGTTTATAGATATAACGATTCGTAAAAGATGGATCGTTAATCTTGTATGCGTATTCTGTATAGAAATTTAATTTCGGAGTGATTACGTTTAAACGACCTGCGAAAGCAGCAACGTTTTCTGGTAATATTTTTAATGGATTTTGATCAGCTTGATATTTACTAACTACTGATCCACCTAATATATATGAAGTTTTACCATTAAAAATATTAGAGAAAGTTTCATTTAAATTTATTTCAGCATCTAATCCTCTTACAATACCTTCTCCTTTTTCAAAGAAAAATCTTTGTTGTCCGATTACTGCTTTTAAATAAACTCCTTTAGTAGGTTTGTATCTTAAACGTATACCATCCATCGCATTATCTATACCTAAACCGCGTTCTTCATACGATCTAAATATCAATCCAGTGCCAAACTGCTCATAGAAATTACCTACCGTAAACTCTAATCCGTCTAACTCATACGATGCATATCTATAAGTAATACCACTACCATTATAACGAGGGTCGAAGCCTAATAAAGGCTTCTGATATGATTCATAACGAATACCTGCTTTAAAATTTCCACGAGTATAATTGATGTTTGCAAAACTATTCATACGAACACGTTCAGGTACATCTTGTGCACCTATAATTGTGTCTTCAAAATAATTCTGTGCATCAAATTGAAAGTTACCATGAATTTCACCAGCTTGATATTTGTTCTCTTGTTCTTGTGCAAATGCAAAATTTATAGAGAACAGAATCAATAACAATAATAAAAGCTTTTTCATTTTATTTTATTGACTCTCCTTTGGCAAGTTTTTTTACTAATTCAAACAATTCTTCTTCATCACCAGGGGTGTAAGAATTGTGTTGCCAAACTATTTCACCTTTACCATTCACTAAAAATGTATGAGGAATATTATTAACGTTTAAAGCTCTTTTAAAATCACCATTCGGATCTAAATATATTTCATATTCCCAACTTCTAGAGTTTACAAAAGGTTGAACTCTTGCCATGTTTCTAGAGTCGTCAGTAGACACTGCAATAACTTTTACGCCTGTTTCTTTTTGCCATTCTTCATATTGCTCAGAGATAGCCGTTAATTCTTGAACACAAGGCTTGCACCATGTAGCCCAAAAACTAATTATGATTGGTTTGCCATCATTTGAAATGCTAGAGGTATTGATATTTTCTCCACCAATATTTTTTACTTCAACAGATGGTATTTTGTTTTGTGCAATAGAGTAACTGTAAATAAAAATTACAGCTAACATTAATAAGATTTTTTTCATTGTGTTTGTGAGTATTCAAAATTAAAAAAACAGCCAATTTAACATTGGCTGTTTTTAAAAATATTGTATTGATAAAAATTATCTTGTTAATACAACTTTAGCAGCAACTGATTCAGTTCCTACTTTAATGATTGCTTGGTAAACACCATTAGCAATAGAAGCATCTGCATTCCAAGTGAAGAATTTAGAACCACCTAAAGTAGAACCTTCAGTAGTTGTATAAACTAAACGACCTGTTAAATCATAAACTTCTAAAGTAATATCGTTTGATAAAGCTGGCATTTTAACTTCAAAGTTCACCTTACCATTTGATGGATTAGGGAAAGTTGATACTTCAAATGTTTCTGCTTTTTGTGTAGCAACGCCTGTTGCGAAATTCACTTCGTTTGCATTGTAAATTTCACCTGTGTTAGCATCACTTACCCAACCAATAACGTGTAAGTAACCTGGATCAACAGTTGCAGGTACTGCATATTGATAGCTATAAGTATGTACTGAGTTTGTTGTTACAGTAGCAGGAATACTTGATTCTGTACCAGCCCAACCACCTAAAATAGCTCTTGCTACGTGGTCATAAACCATTTGGTTTGCAGGAACTGGTGAAGGCAAGTTATGGTAATTACCCATAGCACCATTAGCACCACCTGAATAGTAGTTAACTTGTGCATAACCTGAAGCTGTACCAGTTACATCATCTTCTACAATTACACAGTTGAATCTTAAATCACCTGATAAATCAGTAGCGAATGTTGCTGATAAAGTAATATCCATCATTCTTGTAGTACCATTGTAAGTTGCTTGTACACCTACATCACATGGAGTGAACCCGTTAATTCTAGCATCATATTCTGTGAAGAAATCTGAAGGATCGAATTCACCGTTCTTTCTATCTACTAAACCACTTGGGTAACCACCAATGAAACCAGCGATACCAGCATCATAATCAGCTACTACCATAGGGTCACTATTGTGAACTGCAATTAACATTGCTGTTGTAGGGTATGTCTTGTGTAATGAATCCATAAACACTGTACCTCTTGGGCACCATCCGCACCATGTACCAGTAGCTTCCTCGAATACAATTCTTTTAGTCGGATTAAATGCTAAAGCAGCGATAGCAGCAGATAAAGTATCATTTGCTTTGTTAACGTCACCTGCTAAATCAACCCAAACTTTTACTGGCCATCCACCTGCTGAAGGAATTGTAAATGGAGTAGCATGTGTGAAATCATATGTAGCACCTGAAGCAATGTTCAAACCAGTTTTTGTATCAGTTTGTACTTGACCATTTGCTAAGTATTTTAAAGTTAAACTTGAAATTGGAGCTGAACCAATGTTTAATAACTGTCCTGAAATTGTGATCGCTTGTCCAGCACCACCATTTGTAGGGAAAGTTAATTTTGACATCTCTGCATCATTTGCAGCTTGTGAACCATAGACAAATCTGTAAAATGCATTATCTGTATGTGTGTCTGCATTACCACCATTTGTAACTACTGAATTAGTATTTGGTGCACCTGAAACTTGGAATGCATTCGATCCATCAACTTGAATACCTAATGTTAATGACAAAGGTGTTAAGTAAGTTCTTTGGTCAACAATGTAAATATCATTTGTGCCTTCTTCTAAAACTATACCCCAGTACGTCCAGTTTGTACCTGCTGAACCTGGTGCTGAAAATGAACAAAACTGAATCCAGTGCTGACGATTTGGAGCTGATCCGAATGTCTTGTGTCTGATAACATCATTCGCACCTGCTGCAGCTAAACCCCATACCATGATAGAATTATCAGGTATTGATGCACTTGGTAATGCTGTATTTGTAGCTGTTGGTGCTGTAATAGCTGATGTTGTAAAAGTTAAAACACCAGAAGTTGATACCTTGTATGATGACACAGCTGTACCATTAAACAAAAATGTGAAATCAGCTGGTAAAGCTACTTCTTGAGACCATACTGGAGTCGCACTTGTAGTCGCAACAACTGTCCAATCTGCTAAACCTGGCTGTTCAATATCTGTATTTAATCCTTTAGGGTTCTCACCTGCGCTTAAATACGGTAAATAATAATATTGTGCATTAGCAATGTTTACGCAAAGCACAATAAACAATAATGTAAAGAGTTTTTTCATTTTATTTTGTAAGTTTGTTCTGTGTATAATTATTCAATTTTAACTAAAAATTATACAATTAAAAAATTTTTCTCTTATACCAGCTTAATTTTTGGTATGATTTTCGTTATTTTACATTAATTCAATATATTATTTATGAAAAAAACTCTACTTTTTTTGTTGTTAGGCGTTGTAACATCTATAGCTAGCGCTCAAAACTTACAAATTACGAACCATTCAAGTACATATACCTATAATGGCTCTTCTGAAAAATTATCACATGTTAATGTGCATGTTAAAAACAATGGCTCTACAAGTACAAATATTTTTGCTCTGAGAAAAATACAATCATTAACACCCGGACATTTAAGTTATTTCTGCTTCGGAGTTACATGTTACCCACCTAGCGTTAACAAATCTCCTGATGTATTAACTTTAGCTGCTGGTGCTTCTGATACTTCTATCATCACTTACCTTGATCCTCTTGGAACTGTTGGTGCGAGTATCGTTACTTATTGTGTTAAAAATACACAACAAACTGATTCAGCATGCGTGACCATTACTTACGACATGACAGCTACAGGTATAGTAAATAACTCTCACTTAAAATTTGTGAAAGTATTTCCGAACCCTGCTGAAACTGAATTGAACTTAGCATACAATACTGAAAAGAATTTCAACCAAATGGAAATTCAATTATTAGACATCAATGGTCGCTTAGTTTATTCTGAAAAATTAAACAACAAAGATGGTTTAATTAAGATGGATGTTTCTGAATTTACAGCTGGCATATATGTATGCAACTTAGTTGCAGATGGAAGAGTGATTGCGAGAGATAAAGCAATCATTAAATAATGCAAAATGCAAAATTCAGAATTCAGAATTAATTTTGAATTCTGAATTTTGCATTCTTAATTTCTACCCGGCGAGTGATGCAAATACGCCGAAAACTTCCTCCCTGCATCTGGTTTACGATCATAAATAATATCTACCAAAGGATCTAAATTTCTAAAATTCGATCGCTCATTATTACACAATATTATTATTGAATGTCGGTTTTCTAAATCACGCATAAAAAATGATTTAAACCCATTCCACCAACCTCCGTGATAAGGAATGATAGTACCATCTTCTAATTCAAACGTCCTCCATCCGAAGGCATAATTAAACGGACCTTTTAGTGTTTTACTACCTGGTACATACATTAACTTCACAATACTATCTGATAAAAACTTATCTGAATACAATACACGATCCCAAATATGCATATCGCCTGTTGTAGAATAAATACCCTTATCACCTGTAGCTCCATCTAAATAATCGTGGCGTACTTTTGCTCCCCATTTATCATATGCATCTACGTATTTAAAATCTCCTAAATGATTTACATCTAATACATAGGTATGCTTCATACCTAATGGTCTAAAAATTTTCTTTTCCATGAATTGCTTAAATGTCAAACCACTTACTTTTTCTACAATAGCCGCCAACAATACATAACCAGTATTACTATAATCCATTCTTCTATCTGGGAAAAAGTAAATTTCTGGTTTATGTTTAATCATTAATTCAACTACCGATTGATTAGTTAATGGTGTTTTTCGATCAGTAAACTTTTCAGTGAAATAAGTATAATTCCCTAATCCGCCTCTATGTGTTAACAACAACTCAATCGTAATATTTTTATACGGGAAAGCTGGATAAAATTTTTGTATGCTATCGCTCAAATTTATTTTACCATCTTGTACTAACTTCATAATTGCAGCGGCAGTAAATTGCTTACTAACCGAAGCTAATTGATAGATAGAATTATTTTTTAAATGCTTTTTCTTTTTCTTCGGATCTTGGTAACCAAAAGACTTTTGATAAAGTATATGTTCATCATAACTTATTAATACACTTCCATGAAAATTATTTCTACTTTCTAATTCGTTAAAGAATGCATCAATTTTTTCTGCTTTCCTTTTAAAAGCTAATGTATCATAGGCTCTGCTGGGTTCTTCTAATTTTACCTTATCTGATTTTTCTGATTGTTTGCATGCAGTAATTAGTACTGCACACAACAGTATCAAAAATATTTTTTTCATTTATTCTATCTCCTTGATTTTATTTTTAAATATTGCATACACAGGTACTCCCATTGCCACAATAATTAATCCGGGCCACGAGTAATTTGGCTTGTAAACTAATAAAATTATACACACCGCTGATGCAAGTAAAATATATAAAATCGGAATGAATGGATAACCAAATGCTTTATACGGTCTATCTGCATTAGGTTGTGATTTTCTCAACTTGAAAATTCCTAAGATTGTTAAAATATAAAACAACAATACTGCAAAAACTACATAATCTAATAGATCTCCATATGAACCTGAAATACATAGTATGCATGCCCAAACACACTGATAAATCAATGCATTGCCGGGTACACTGAATTTATTCAATTTCGACATACCGTTAAAAAACAATCCGTCTTTTGCAGTAGCATAATAAACTCTTGCACCTGATAATATACATCCATTATTACATCCGAAGGTAGCAATCATTATAAGTACTGACATTAGAATAGTAGCGCTTGAACCACCTACTGCTTCTGCTACTGCTGTTGCCACACGATCATTTGTAGCAAACTGTATTCCCCTCGACATTACATCAGTACCAGCAGGATCTCCTTTCAATGGTAATACTAATAGATAAACTACATTCATTAAAATATAAATGATTGTAACTAATGATGTACCGATCACCATGCTCAAAACTAAATTACGTTTAGGATTTTGAATTTCATCGCCTGAGAATCCAATGTTATTCCATGCATCACTAGAAAACAAAGAACCAACCATTGCGATACCTAATGCGGGTACAATTCCCCATGCAATAATATCATAGATTTGATAGGTACCAGTAGCATCTTTTTTAATTACATTCGCTGACCATAAATCTGAAAAGTTTTGTTGAACAACATCCGCATTCACTCCAAATAATAAGCCTACAATTATTAATCCGAACAATGCTACAATTTTTGTACTTCCGAAGATATTCTGAATCAATTTACCATTCTTGACTCCTTTTGAATTTATATAAGTCAAGAGTATTATACTCAATATCGCTAATATCTGTACCGAATTTATTTTAAGTCCTGCGACCTGCATCAACACTATATCTTCTGAGATTAATTCAGGTAATAATACACCCGTATATTTTGCAAACGCAACACCAACTGCTGCAATAGTACCGGTTTGTATCACTAAGAATAATGTCCAGGCATATAAAAAAGCTACAGGTTTACCCCATGCCTCACGTAAATAAACATATTGACCGCCTGCTTTTGGCATCATACCTGCAAGTTCACCATAGCTTAAAGCACCAGCGATGGTAATAAAACCTGTCAATAACCAAATAACCAACAGCCAACCTGAAGAACCAACTTGGCGTGCAATATCAGCACTTACTAAAAAAATGCCAGAACCAATCATGGTACCGGCAACTATCATTATTGAGTCAAATAACTTAAGTTCTTTCTTGAATTCTTGTTCAGCCATAAGGGTATTTTTTTTAAATATATAGTATTTTAGAATTAAAATTATCTTTGTTGAAAATTCATTGATATGGTAAAAGAAGTTACAGTTCAGGAAGTAAAGCAGATGTTCGACAAAAATCAAGATTTTCAGTTAATTGATGTTAGAGAACAATTTGAATATGATACAGCAAATCTTGGTGGTGAATTAATTCCACTTGCCAACGTATTATTAGAGTCAGATAAAATATCTAAAGATAAAAAAGTAGTGATTCATTGTAGAAGTGGTGCAAGAAGTGCAGCAGCAATAATGCAATTAGAGCAAAATTTCGGATTCACAAATTTATATAACATGAAGGGCGGAATCATTGCCTGGGCGAATGAGATCGATCCCTCTAAGAGTTTATAATATGTCTATATGACGTACGAAGTAAAACGTCGTAAATATATTGTTAGCAACTAAAGATGCTCACAACTTATATAAAAAAGTAGGCTTCGAAAAACTTAAAAATCCGAATGCCTTTATGCAATTAATTATAAAATAAAAAATATGAAAGCATACGTATTTCCGGGTCAGGGAGCCCAATTTGTTGGTATGGGTAAAGAATTATACGAAAATAATTCTCTTGCTAAAGACTTATTTGAAAAGGCAAATGAAATTATCGGATTTAGAATCACTGATTTAATGTTCAGTGGTACTGATGAAGATTTAAAACAAACTAAAGTTACTCAACCTGCAATATTTTTACATTCAGTAATTCTAGCAAAAACAATTGAAGATTTTAATCCTGATATGGTAGCTGGACATTCATTAGGTGAATTTTCAGCATTAGTTGCAAATGGTTGTTTAAGTTTTGAAGACGGATTACGTTTAGTAATTGCTCGTGCAAATGCAATGCAAAAAGCTTGTGAATTGCAACCATCAACTATGGCAGCAATACTCGGATTGGAAGATGAGAAGGTAGAAGAAATTTGTGATTCGATTGATGATGTTGTAGTAGCTGCAAATTATAATTGCCCAGGTCAATTAGTAATATCAGGTAGTATAGAAGGTGTAAATACTGCTTGTGCTAAAATGACTGAAGCTGGCGCTAAAAGAGCATTAGTATTAAATGTAGGTGGAGCATTTCACTCTCCTTTAATGGAACCAGCAAGAGTTGAATTAGAAGCTGCAATAAAAGCTACACCTTTTGCGAATCCGATTTGTCCGGTTTATCAAAATGTTAACGCAAAGCCAACTACAGATTCTGAAGTTATTAAAGAAAATTTAATTGCTCAATTAACTGGTGCAGTACGTTGGACACAAACTGTTAAGGCAATGATTGCTGATGGGGCAAGCTCATTTACTGAAGTCGGACCTGGTGCTGTATTGCAAGGCTTAGTAAAAAAAGTAGATCGCCAAATGCCTACTGCTAGTGCATAATGAATTATACTTTAAACAATATTAATAATGCCATTGAAAAAATATTACCATATCTACAAAAATATAAGGTAGTACTTTTCAATGGCACAATGGGTGCTGGCAAAACAACACTCATATCAGCACTCTGTAAAAAACTGAGCAGTGCTGATGATATCAGTAGCCCGACATTCTCTATCGTTAACGAATACCTTTCTAACATTGGTAAAATCTATCATTTTGATTTCTATAGAATAGAAAACATTGAGGAAGCTTTCGACATTGGTTTAGAGGAATACTTATATTCTAATGATTATTGCTTTATTGAATGGGCTGAAAAAATTGAGGAACTATTACCAAATAGTTACTTAATTGTAAATATTTCGATTCTCTCAGAAATAGAACGATCTATAGAAATCATCGAAAATAATTAGGACTATTCAAAACATTATTAGCTCTGTTATTTCATACATTTGTATACCATTGAATATTATTTTATGAAAACATTATTAAAAGTTTTAGCCGGTTTATTAATACTACTATTAACTGCAGCTTTTGCATTGCCAATTATTTACAAAGATGATATTATAGCAAAGGTTAAAACAACAGTTAATGAAAGCGTAAATGCTAAAGTTAGTTTTGGTGATTTTTCATTATCATTTTTTAAGAGTTTTCCTCATTTAACTTTTAGTATGCAAGATGTAATGGTAATAGGTGTTGACTCATTTTCAAATGATACTCTTGCAAATATCGAAGAGCTTAATACGGTAGTTGACATCATGACAATTATTCAAGGTGATCAAATAAAAATTAATTCCATAAATCTTTACAAAGCAAATCTAAATATCATAGTATTACCAAGTGGTAAAGCGAATTGGGATATTGCTAAAGCAGATACAAGCACAAAAGAGGTGGTAGATACAACATCAACACAATTTGATATAGAGCTAACATCATACTCATTAGAAAAATCAAACATTATTTATGATGACCGCTCATTAACATTCTATACATCACTAAAAAATGTTGATCATAAAGGATCGGGTGATTTCACACAAGACTTATTTACTTTGTTGACAGAAACTACAGCAGAAGAATTAACAGTTTCATATGCAGGAATACCTTATCTAAATAAAGTTAAAGCAAAAGTTGTGGCACCTATTGAAATGAATATGAAAGATTTCATTTTCACTTTCAAAGAAAATACATTTAACATTAATGATTTAATAATTGATTTTGCTGGTAGTGTTGCAATGCCAGATACAAATATTGACTTAGATTTAAGTTTCGATGCAAAAAAATCAGAGTTTAAAAATTTCTTATCATTAATACCTGCGATATATTCTAGTTCTTTCGATGACTTGCAAGCAAGTGGTAAGTTTTCTATGAAAGGATATTATAAAGGCAGAATGAATGCTGTTTCAATGCCAGGTTTTGGAATTGATATTATTATTGAGGATGGTAATTTCAAATATCCTGACTTACCAACTGGTGTCAATAACGTACAAATGAATTTAATTGTTGACGATAAAGATGGTGTGTTTGATCATACAATCGTTGACCTTAAGAAATTACATCTTGAATTTGGTTCAGAACCATTTGATGCAACATTAACACTTAAAACACCAGAGTCTGATCCTGATATTAACACTAGCGTAAAAGGCAAAATAGATTTAGCGAATATTTTAAAAATAATACCAATTGAAGACACTAAATTATCTGGTATTGTCAATACTGATTTTTCAGCTAGTGGTAAACTTTCTACTATTGAAAATGGTAATTATGAAAGCTTCAATGCAAAAGGAAATATTAGTATCAATAGTTTGAATTATAGTTCTAAAGAATCACCTCTTCCATTAACGATTGAATCAGCTAATTTTAAATTAAGTCCGCAATACATCGCACTTTCTAACCTTAAAGCAAAATATGGCAAATCAGATTTTGCTGCTGATGGTAAATTAGAAAACTACATTGCCTATGCTTTAAAGGGTTCGACTATTAAAGCTCGATTAGATTTTAAATCTCAATTGTTTGATGTAAATGAAATGATGGGGCCAGAGAGTTCAGAGAGTACTTCAACAGAAAATACAGACACTTTAACTATTATCGAAATACCTGCTAACATTGACTTCGCACTGAACTCAAAAATTAATGCTATCAAATATGATAATATGGATATTACAAACTTGGCTGGAAGTATCATCATAAAAGACGAAAAATTAAGCTTTGAAGGTGTAAGTTTAAATACTCTAGATGCGAATATAAAGATGGATGGTTATTATACAACAGCTGATATTAAGAAACCAGATGTTGATATGAATTTTGTAATTCAGAACATGGATATTCAAAAAGCATTTAAAACATTTAATACAGTGCAAAAGTTAGCGCCTATTGCAGAAAACACGACTGGTAAATTTAATGGTAGTCTTTCATTCAATACCATATTAGGTAATGATATGAGTCCGGCTTTGAATACAACTCAAGGTGCTGGAACCCTAGAATTATTGGGTACTAGCATAAAAGGATCAAAACTTTTTGTAAAAATTTCTGACGCATTAAAAACAGATAAACTAAAAGAATTAAATATCAAAAACACTAAACTTCAATTTAAGATTATTGATGGTAGAGTTGTGGTACAACCTTTTGATGTGGCTACTAATGTTGCAAACTTTAATATTGGTGGTTCGAGCGGTTTAGATCAATCTATTGACTATATTTTAAAAATAAAATTACCTAAGAATGCTTTAGGATCGGCAGGTGCAGATGTTATCAACGGATTGACATCCGCCTTAAATAAAAACTTGCCGGGTTACAAGACATCAGATGAAATAAATGTAAATGCATTAGTTGGAGGATTAGTAAGTCAACCGACAGTAAAGTTGAGTATGGCTGATATCGGATCAAATTTAAAATCTGCAGTTAAAGATGCAATAAATGAAAAGAAAGATGCTGCCATTGCAAAAGGTAAAGAAGAAGCTAGAAAAAGAGCTGCGCAGATTTTAGCAACAGCTCAAACCCAAGCAAATTTGATTAAGCAAGAAGCAAGAAATTTAGCTGATCAAACACGCAAGCAAGGTTATGCTGCTGCTGATAAGTTAATTGCAGAAGCAAATAATCCGATTGCAAAAGCTGCTGCAAAAAAATTAGCTGAGAAAATGAAAAAAGAAACCGACGAAAAGGCAAATAAAATTATCGCTGAAGGTGATAAGAAAGCTGATACAATATTAGCAAAAGCAAAAACAGAAGCAGATAACCTTTTAAAATAAATTGAGTTAAATATCCTATATTTAGCCAAACAACAATGAACACAACAAAATTGCCTTTCTTTAATTGGTCGTTAAAAAAAGTATTAGAGACAGAACCGAATGATTTTAAAAAAGCAAAACTTAAAATCATTTATCTAATAATTCTTATGTCTTTGACAAAGGCAATATTGATATGTGCGTTAACTTATAATTATTTAAATAATTTTCAATTTTATAGAGCTTTAATATCAGGTATATTCTATTTAATAACTATTAAAATATTATTAATTAATAAAAACTATAGAGTATTTATTACGCATACCGTACTAATACTAGGTTCATTACTAATATTTTCCATAGCTATACTTTCAAGTAAAACTATTAACACAATAAATGCTCAATTTATTTTCATGGCAATTATTAGTAGTTTTTATTTATTAAATATTAGATGGGGCATAATTTACTCTCTTGCGATAACAATATTCACTGTTTTAGTGCTCATACTAAAAACTATCAACCTATTACCTAATTTTAATAATCCTGAAATAATTTTCCCTGCAAATGCTATATTAATTACAATCAACTTTTTGACAATAGTTTATGCAACTTATTTATATCATCAAGCTTTTATGAACAACATAAAAGAAAAAGAAAAATTAAATGAGCAACTAAGACTTACATTAATAGAAGCAAATAAATTAGCACAATCAAAATCTGATTTTTTATCTACCATGTCTCATGAGTTAAGAACTCCACTGAATGCGGTAATAGGGATTACTGATTTATTATTAAAATCTAAATACAATAAAGAGCAAGAAGAGAATTTAAATATTCTCAAGTTCTCTGGTATAAGCTTAAGAGCATTAATTAATAATGTTCTCGATTTTAATAAACTAGAAATTAACAAGCTTAAGCTTGAGATGGTGCCTGTTAATCTTTATAGTTTGGTAAATAACATTTGCCTCGGACTAAAGTCAACAGCAGAAGAAAAGAATATTACATTTAATATTAACATTGATGAGGAATTACAATCACAATATATTTACACCGACTCAACACGTCTTTCGCAAATACTATTTAATTTAATTGGCAATAGTATTAAATTTACTAATAATGGATCTGTAAATATTTATATAAAAATTTTAGAATCTCTAAACGATAAAATAAAAATAAAATTTGAAGTAAGTGATACTGGTATAGGAATAGCAAAAGACAAACAAGAAATAATTTTCGAACCTTTTATTCAAGCATCAGAAAAGAGTGTATTTGGTGGTACAGGCTTAGGTTTGCCAATTGTTAAAAGAATATTGTCGTTATTTAATAGTACTATAGTTTTAGAAAGCGAACTAAATAAAGGCTCTAAGTTTAGTTTTGAAATTATATTTAAAAAGGCTCAAAATTTAATTGATGAGTATGAAAGCTCACAAAAAAACTATGAATTAGCTGGCAAAAAAATATTAATAGCTGAAGACAATACAGTTAATATCTTTTTAATTAGAAAACTCTGTCAAAAGTGGAAAGCTGATTATCATATTGTAGGAAATGGTTTAGATGCATTAAATGAAGTTAAATCAAAAGATTATGATTTAATATTAATGGATATAAATATGCCAATAATGGATGGTTATGAAAGTACTAGAGAAATAAGAAAGCTCGCTGACCCTAAAAAGTCTAACATAAAAATAATTGCATTGACTGCTACTGCAGATGAAGAAATAGACAAAGTAATTCTTGAGTCAGGCATGAATGATGTAGTATTAAAACCATTTGATACAGATTTCTTGTATCAAAAATTAGTACATCATATTAATTTCTGATAGTTTCTCCACCATCTTTCTGGTATTTCACCTTGAGTTGCCATTTTATAATCTTCATATGAACATGGTATTAATTCAAATCGTTCATTTTTTGAATGATTATTTTGATATGGTATTTGCATCCACCATCTATCAGTTTTTTTACTTTTTAAGAATATTACCTCTGAACTTACATTTTCAAAAGTTGCTCTATACTTAATGAAATCTTTTTTAGAGGTACTTGGCAAATCGTTTTTTCTTTGATAATAGCCTTCAATAAAACACCATATCATTTGAGCTACTAATTCAGCAGTTTGATTTCGATGATCATATTTTGGGTTATACTCATAAATACCTAGAGAGCTTAGTTTATCAGAAATACCTGCATAGCGCATCATTTGACAAACTTCTTCAGCATAAAATCCATTCGGATGAGCATTTGCATTACCAGGCGCATCAGACATTTTAATACTTGATAAGTCAACACTCATCATATCTGCTGCTCTAATAATAGGCTCTGTTTCTGATACATTATTTCTAAATGTTCCTAAACGATGAATATCAAAATACATTTGATTCATCAGCTCAATACTCTCTTGATTTACATAGTAAGTTTGGTATCCAATATTGCTATAGTTAAATAAGAAATGAGGTTCGTGTAGAATGATGCTATTTAGATATGAAATTGAATCAGGAGTTTGTTGTTCATCAACTCTTGCATCTAAATCGAAATGAGAGTCTAGCACAACCATATCAACTTTCGTATCTAAATTTTGATAAGCCCAATATTGTGCATATGTCAAATCTTGTCCGCCACCTATAATAATCGGCACTATTTGTTTGCGCATCAATTCTTCACATACAGTCTTTAAAGCTACATGCGTATCTCTAACAGTATTACCAGGTTTTATGTTACCTAAATCAGCAAGTTTAAGGTCAAAATTGCCAACATTTAATTGATATAAAAATGGTCTAATTTTATCAGATGCCTCAGCACAACCTTCATTGTTTATGGCTTTTCGATCTTCCTCAATACCAATTAAAGCTAAATGTATTCCCTCTAAATCAGGTATTTTGTCAATATGCTTAATAATATTAAAGCCAAATTGACTTTCATAGTATTCTGAATCGCTCGTCCAGTTAGCCGTTTTAATAGGTTGTAAGAAATCTTCTAGCATATAAAATATAATATTGATACAAACCTAATGAATTGAAAAGAAACATATATCCCTTATTTTCCACATATTTGTAAATATGATTTTTGTAACAGGCGCTACCGGATTTTTAGGTTCAAAATTATGTGAATTATTGATCGAAAAAGGATATTCTATCAAAGCTTCGAAGAGAGAAAATTCTATAATACCAGAAAAACTGAAAAGATTTAAACAAGAAATTGAGTGGGTAGATATTGATCTATTAGATTTCGAAGCCGTTTATGATGCACTGTCAAACTGCAATGCAATTTTCCATTGCGCTGCTACTGTCTCATTTAATCCGAAGATGAAACAAACCCTCTGGGCTAATAACGTTCATATTACTGCAAATTTAGTAAATGTAGCATTAGAGATTAAAGATATTTATTTCATGCATGTAAGCTCTATCGCTGCAATAGGCAATGCAAAGAACAATGATCTTATAGATGAAAATTGTAGATGGATATATACAAAAAATAGCTCTGATTATTCAGTTACAAAATTTGAAGCAGAAAGAGAAGTATGGAGGGGTATGACCGAAGGACTTCAGGCATGCATAGTAAATCCATCTATAATTTTAGGATATGATGCAAGTGGTAGAGGATCAATGAAGATGGTGCAGATGATTAAATCTGGACTTAAATATTATACTTCAGGAACTGTAGGTTTTGTAGATGTTCAAGATGTTGCAAATTGTATGATTATACTCTTTGAAAAAAAGATTAATAATGAAAGGTTTATTTTAAACTCTGAAAATTTAACCTATAAAGAAATCTTTGAAATAATTGCTAGATCATTAAATCTAAAAGCACCTACAATTTCTATTGGCAAAAGAATGCTATTTTTACTAGCATACCTACTAAAATTTCTAAGCTTTTTTACAGGTAAAAGTCCGAAAATTAGCCTCTCTACAGCAAATACAGCTTACAAAAAACTTACTTACTCCAATAAAAAAATTACAGATACAATCGACTATAAATTTATGCCAATTACAAAAAGTATTGAAATAATTGTTTCTCAACTATAGTGTTTTCAATATGCTTGTAAATATGTAAATTGCGCACACTAAACTGCTGACATGGAGCTTACACCAGAAATTATTGATAGAATTCAAAAGCTAAAAGAAAAATACGATGCTATGGGACAAGACCTAGTATCATATTTAGATGGACTATTGTATTCTGAATATTTAACATATTGGGATTATATACATTTAGACACCTTACTTAGTTTACAAAATCCTCGTACAGATTTTCCTGATGAAAAAATATTCATAATGTACCATCAGGTTACTGAGTTATACTTCAAAATGATATTGAGTGAATGCGAACAAATCTGCAATCATACAGATATAAATGAAAAATTCTTTATCGAAAGAATGACTCGTATTAATAGATATTTTGAACATTTAACGAGTTCTTTTGATATTATGGTTGATGGCATGGATAGAGAACAATTCTTGAAATATAGAATGGCTTTATTACCAGCTAGTGGTTTTCAATCAGGTCAATATAGAATGATTGAAATTTTTGCAACTGACTTTATTAATTTAGTTGATAAAGATGTTCGCGAACAATTCAAAAACGAAAAATTTGATGCCGAGAAATTCATAGAAAATATTTATTGGAAACACGGTGCCACAGAACTAAGTACAGGGAAAAAAACATTAACATTACGACAGTTTGAAGATAAATATTTAAAAACATTTCTCAACTTAGCTATTGCTAGACATGAGAACAATATTTATTCAGTATATAAAAAATTAAACTCTAGCAATCCTACAGCCAAAGAGGTAATGCGCAGGTTTGATACTAATGTAAATGTAAATTGGCCATTAGTACATTATAAATCTGCTGTAAGATATTTACACAAAGATCCAGCTGATATCAAAGCAACAGGTGGTACAAATTGGCAAAAGTATTTGCCTCCTCGTTTTCAAAAAAGAATTTTTTATCCCGAACTCTGGACAAACGACGAAATTGAAAATTGGGGTAAAGCTTGGGTAGAGCAGACCTTAAAAGATTTGAATAAATAATTGCTTATATTTATAATTATGAGCGTTACCCATAAAGGATTTTCAGATATAGCAAAGCAAGCATTGTTAATGCCCCAAGAAGCATTAATGGCTATCAAAAATAGGAAGCATAGTCTAACCATAGGGATACCAAAGGAAACTACCTTTCAAGAAAATAGAATTGCTTTGACTCCATTGTCAGTTGGACTGTTAATCAACAACGGACATGAAGTAGTTATTGAAAGTAACGCAGGTGCTGCAGCTAAATTTTTTGATAAAGATTACTCAGAAGAAGGTGGGCAGATTGCCTACGATTCCAAGAAAATATGGGAGTCTGATATTATTATAAAAGTCGCACCTCCTACACCTGAAGAGATTGCAATGATGAAATCTGGACAAACACTTATTTCAGGTTTACAGGTGTCATCATTAAAAGAAGATTCTTTAAAATTATTAATGCAAAAAAATATTACTGCTCTTGCATTTGAATATTTAAGAGATGAAGGTAATATTTTAACAGTTGTTCGCTCAATGAGCGAGATTGTAGGTACAACTTCTATTCATATAGCATCAGAATTATTAAGCACACACAACGGCAAAGGTCTAATGCTAGGTGGTGTTACAGGTATACCTCCAACAGAAATTGTAATTATTGGCGCTGGCACAGTTGGCGAATATGCAGCAAGAACTGCTATTGCATTAGGTGCTGATGTTAAAGTATTTGATAATTCAGTTTACCATTTGAGACGATTACAAAATAATATAGGTAGTAGAATATTTACATCAGTTCTTCAGCCAGTAGTATTGCAAAAAGCATTATCAAAATGTGATGTAGCTATTGGTGCTATGAGAGCCAAAGAAGGTCGAAGCCCTTGTATTGTTTCTGAAGAAATGGTAAGTAGAATGAAAGCTGATTCTGTAATTATTGACGTGAGTATTGATCAGGGTGGTGTTTTTGAAACATCTAAAGTTACCAATCATTCTGCACCTGTTTTTAACAAACATGATGTTATTCATTATTGCGTACCAAATATTGCATCTAGGGTTGCTCGCACTGCATCATATGCATTAACAAATATATTCACTCCAATATTGTTAGAACTTGGAGAAGAAGGCGGTATCAAAAATTATTTGTGGAGCAATGCTGGTATACGTAGTGGGGTATATATGTACAACGGACATATCACAAATAAATATCTATCAAATCAATACAAACTTCCATATAAAGATCTAGACTTGTTAGTAGCCGCACAAGGATCTTAATATTTAAAATTTGAATACTCAAAATATGAAATACTCAAAAATAAAATCTGATTTATTCATCGAAAATAGAAAACGTTTCATTGAAAAATTAAAACCAAAATCATTAGCTATAATACATTCAAATGATGAATTCCCAAGAGCTGGTGATCAAACTTTTACATTTCGTCAGAATGCAGATTTATTTTGGTTATCAGGTATAGATCAAGAAGAAAGTATTCTATTGATTTTTCCTGATTCTCCAATACCTGCTTACAGAGAAGTTTTGTTTTTAAAGAAAACCAATGAGCATATTGCTATTTGGGAGGGACATAAATATACTAAAGAAGAAGCTATTGAATGTTCAGGCATTCGTTCTATATTTTGGCTAGAAGATTTCAAAACTATCTTTCATATGTTGATGAATCATACAGAATATGTTTACATCAATACGAATGAAAATGATAGATATGTACATATTAACCAATACCGTGATTTACGTTTTGTAAAACAATTAATGGAGCAGTACCCTGTTCATAAATATGAAAGAGCAGCACCTATCTTCAGAGAACTTAGAGCTGTAAAATCAAGTTATGAAATTGAGTTAATGCAAACAGCATGTGATATAACTGATAAAGCATTTCGTAGAGTTTTAGGTTTCATCAAACCAGGAGTAATGGAGTATGAAATAGAAGCAGAAATTATTCATGAATTTATACGCAATAGAGCAACTGGACATGCATACAACCCAATAATAGCCTCAGGTGCTAGTGCTATTGTTCTACACTATAATGAAAATAATAGAGCTTGTAATGATGGTGATGTAATACTAATGGATTTTGGTGCAGAATACGCAAACTATACTGCAGATCTTTCGCGCTCGGTTCCTGTAAATGGGAAATTTACTGGTCGCCAAAAAGATGTATACAATGCAGTGTTACATGTAATGAATGAAGCAAAAAAGATGTTAGTTGAAGGGACCATATTAGATGAATATCATAAAGAAGTGGGTAAGATTATGGAATCTAAATTAATTGATTTAAAATTATTAGATAAACACGATGTTGCTAAACAAAATGCTGATATGCCATTATATAAAAAATATTTTATGCATGGAACTTCACATTTCTTAGGATTAGATGTTCATGATATAGGCAACAGATATGAAAAGATGAAAGCTGGTATGGTATTTACATGCGAGCCTGGTATATATATACCTGAAGAAAACTTAGGTATTAGAATTGAAAACGATATACTAATAACCAAGAATGGTAATATTGATTTAATGGCTAACATTCCGATCGAAGCTGATGAAATTGAAACTTTAATGAATCAGTAATCTATCAGAAAATTTTCTTTAGGTTGTTGAGTTCTAAAAAATACAATACCAATTTCAAATAAATCTATAGTAACTATCGCTCGATCATCTGATTGAATTTTTTTCCATAAATTTAATTGATAATCACTTGAACGTAACCCATCAATAACAAAAATAGAACACTCATTAATCTTCTTTAATGAGTGTTCATATAAATTGTGACTAGATTCACTTGCATCTAAAATTAGTAATTCAATTACCTCAGTATTATTTATGTTTTCTATACAATCAGTTTCTGATAAATTATTGCATTTAATTACAGATTTAATCTTAAAATATTGAATCATTCGATGAATTAATTCATTATATTTTTTTGTGTTTGAACCTGCTCTTAAATAATATTTATTGGTATTGATGACAGTATTTTTATAAACTACTTCTTCTAAAAACTTATATACAAATGGAGAATGGGTACCATGTAATGAGTTTGAAAAAAGTTTGTAATTGAACCAGAAAAGGACTTTTTTAATACGATTCATCGCCGAATTTAGCTTTTTATCAAACATTTTTGTACTTAAAATGTAATTTTTAGTAAATTTAATATATGCTAAATAACAAAGAAGTTGAAGCGCTACTTAAATTACTAGACGATTCAGACAATGAAATTTATCGTCAAGTTGAGGAGCGCTTGCTTAGTTATGGCGTAGATGTAATACCTGTTTTAGAGAAATCATGGGAGAATAGCCTCGATATTGTATTACAACAAAGGATAGAAGATCTTATACATAAGATTCAATTTTCTGATGTACAGAAAGAATTAAAAACATGGGCTATATCTGGAGCTTTTGATTTATTGCAAGGATATATTATTGTTTCAAAATATCAATATCCTGATTTTGATGAGCAGAAAATTATTAATCAAATTGAATCAATAAAACGCGATGCTTGGATCGAACTTAGATACGATACAAGTCCGATCGAAAAAGTAAAAATTCTAAACCATGTATTTTACAACATTCATGGCTTTACGGGTAATGTTACTAATTATCACGATCCACAAAATTCATATTTAAACATTGTAATGGAATCGAGACGTGGAAATCAAATTTCATTAGCAATAATTTATTCAGTAATAGCACAACGATTAGATATACCAATATTCGGCGTGAATTTACCACAGCATTTTATTTTAGCATATCAAGACGAACAAAATGAATATGAAAAAATTAGTTTAGATCAACATGGAATTTTGTTTTATATAAATGCATTTAACAAAGGTTTTATATTCAATAAAAGAGATATTGATTATTTCTTAAAACAACTAAACTTAGATCCGCTTCCAATATTCTATACACCTTGTTCTAATATTCAAATCATAAAAAGGGTAATCAGAAACTTGATAAACTCATACGAGAAATTAGGATATACGCAGAAGATTTCAGAACTAGAATCTATGTATGCTATATTAAATGATATTGAGCAAGACTAACTGTTATTTAGCTGTTGGGCAACTTCCTTTTTTCATGAATCTATAATCTTTTTCACCAAACATATATTTTAATGCAATAAATGCATAAGAATATTTATCGTAATTATTATTCAGCACATAGCCATCAATTGTATTGTTTGCTATATAGTATCGGTAAGCAAATTCGATATCAAATCGCTTATAAATATTTCTACCAGTACTAATTTGTAGAGGTAAAATTACAGATGAAAAATTTTGAGTACGTTGAACCGAATCTGTCAACAACAATTCATTCTGCGAATATCCAAGTCCGGCCGAAACCCTATACTGCCAACCCTTTAATTCAAAAAATAAATAACTAAAACTTAAGGATAAATCGTGTGATTTTTGAATTTCAGATTTTGTAATGAGGCCATTGTTTAAATCAATAGTATTATTCAATTCTGATTGTTCGTATCTACCTCTAGTTCTAAAATTAATATTCAATGAAGGTCGATAGCCTAAGGGTTTTTCAAATGAAAAACCATATGAAAAAGCAGTACCATCATTTATAAAATCATTGTTAGCAAAAGTATAGCTTGATGTTATACCTGCTTGAAATGAAATATAATAAGGCACAGTTGACTTCCATTTACCATATAAGAAATCACTATTACCTTTGTATTGAGCATGAGAATACTTATTAATTAATAACAAAGAAAATAGAAAAATGAAAATAGAAAATCGTTTTAAAAACATTGTAGATTTAGCAATTGAAACACCTAAATATACTCAATTATTTAAATTGTATCACCCAAAAGTCTAGCTACTAGTTACTTTTTTACTAAATTAAAACCAGTCTAACTACTAGCTACTAGCTACTTTTTTACTAAATTTACAAATGGCAAAATCAAAAACAGTTTTCTTCTGTCAGAGTTGCGGTTATCAAGCTGCAAAGTGGCTAGGCAATTGCCCATCATGTAATGAATGGAATACTTTCGTTGAAGAAATAGTTGAAAAATCTACAGCAAAAATTGACTGGAAGCAGGGTGATAATAAAGCACAACGTTTAAGTAAACCTGTTGCAATCGATCAAATCGAAAAAAGTGTTGACTATAGAATTCCGACAAATGATGAAGAGTTAAATAGAGTTTTAGGTGGAGGTATAGTACCTGGTTCATTAGTACTTATTGGTGGTGAACCTGGTATAGGGAAATCAACGCTTTTATTGCAATTAGCATTAACATTAAAAAAATTAAAAATACTTTATGTTTCAGGTGAAGAGAGTGAGCAGCAAATAAAAATGCGTGCACTAAGGATGGTAGATAAAGAACCATCAAATTGCTTTATATTAACTGAAACATCTACCCAAAATATTTTCAAACAAATTGAAGAGTTAGCTCCTCAAATTGTAATTGTAGATTCTATTCAAACATTATACTCTGCGCATATTGAGTCAACACCTGGTAGTGTTTCTCAGATTAGAGAATGTACTGCTGAGTTGTTACGATTCGCAAAAGAAACTAATACTCCAGTTTTCTTAGTAGGCCATATCACCAAAGACGGAAATATTGCAGGTCCGAAGATTTTAGAACACATGGTAGATACCGTACTTCAATTTGAAGGCGACCGACATCATACATATAGAATTTTAAGATCTATAAAAAATAGATTTGGCTCTACATCTGAATTAGGTATTTATGAAATGCGAGGTACAGGCTTAAGAGAAGTGTCGAATCCTTCAGAAATATTATTATCACAAAGAGATGAAGAATTAAGTGGCATTGCAGTTTCAGTAATGATAGAAGGCTTGAGGCCAATGTTAATTGAATCTCAAGCTTTGGTCAGTACTTCTGCATATGGTACACCACAGAGATCAGCTACCGGATTTGATACTCGAAGAATGAATATGTTATTAGCTGTATTAGAGAAAAGATGCGGATTTAGGTTAGGAGTTAAAGATGTATTTTTAAATATAACAGGAGGTATTAGAGTAGAGGATCCAGCAATAGATTTAGGAATTGTGAGTGCGATAATATCTTCTCATGAAGACCTAGCTATTTCAAGCAAGTACTGTTTTGCTGCAGAAGTTGGCCTATCAGGTGAAATCAGAACAGTAAATAGAATGGAACAACGCATAGCTGAAGCAGAGAGATTAGGCTTCGAAAAAATATTTGTTTCTAGATATTCTACTAAAGGAATAGATCTCAAAAACTATAAAATTGAAATTGTGCCGTTGGGTAAATTAGAAGAATTATTTCAACAACTTTTCGGATAAAAACTTTTATATTTGCAACATTAAACGACAGACAATCAAAAAAATGAAAAGAATTTTCTTATTTATAGCTGCAGCATCATTACTAGCAGCATGCTCTCAAGAGCCTCAAAAAAGTACAAGTACAGACGCAACAACAGTAGAAACATCAACAGGATCTTACGATGCTTATGGTGAAGTAATTACGCCTGATAGTACAATTGCTGCAACAGCATTAGTATCTGAAATGGGTAATGCACCTACTTACGATGCGAAAATTGTAGGTAAAGTTTCTGAAGTATGCCAGAAAAAAGGATGTTGGATGACTATTGACATCGGTAACGGCGAAACTATGAGAGTTACTTTTAAAGATTATGGTTTCTTTGTACCAACAGACAATGCGAAGATGGTAGGTAAAGAAGTTATTTTCCAAGGTACTGCTAAATTTGAAACTGTTTCAGTTGAAGATCAAAAGCATTACGCTGAAGATGCTGGTGATTCTAAAGAAAAAATCGACGCAATTACTGAAGTAAAAAGTACTTTATCTTTCGAAGCAGTAGGTGTTTTAGTACCTAAAGATGCTGAAGAGAAAAAAGCTATTTAATTTTAATATATTTGAATTAATGAAAGCTAATTGGTTATCCAATTAGCTTTTTTTATTATGTCTACCATAAAAATACTCGATAAAATCTTTAAGCCTTATTTAAGTCATGAACTTATTCAAGAGCGTATTTCTGTATTAGCAGAAGAGATAGAACAAGATCATAAAAATACAGAAGTCCATTTTATTTGTGTGCTAAATGGCGCTTTATTCTTTAGTGCTGACCTGATAAAAGAATACCGATATACCTGTCAATTACATACAATTCGATGTAAATCTTATGTTGGACTTGAGAGTAGTGGGAAAATTGAAATGATTCAAGATTTCAGTGAAGAGATAAAAGATAAAGATGTTATTTTATTAGAAGACATTTTAGATACCGGACATACACTAAACTATTTACTTGAACATATAAAATCGTACCATCCGCGCTCAGTAAAAATCGCTAGCCTATTAGCAAAACCTGATGCATTACAATACCCGATTGAGATAGATTATTTAGGATTTCAAATACCAAATCTATTTGTTTTGGGCTACGGTTTAGATTATAACGGCTATGGTCGAAATCTAAAAGACATTTATCAATTGGCCCTATAATTTTTTGTGATTTATTGAGAATCAGTTTTTGTAATTCAGCATAAAACAATACCTTTGCCCAATTTTAAGCCTCCACTTTATGCCAAGAGATACATCCATAAAATCAGTTTTAATTATCGGTTCAGGTCCAATTATCATCGGACAAGCATGTGAATTCGAC
>JACCDI010341125.1_pt1 | contig 25988 bp, 27 predicted proteins | sample 7442791 | NCBI WGS metagenome assembly JACCDI01 (sample SAMN15323434, study PRJNA562643) | freshwater metagenome | isolation source: river surface water | place: USA:Blue River Watershed | collected 2017-08-15
ATAAAATGCAGCAGATCCGTTGCGTTGAATGTCCGGTGTTTAAAAGATAAAAATCTTTTGAGTTCAATTTCTTGGTGTTGGGTGATGAATTGAAAAGGGGCATCATCCATCAGCTGAATTAACTCATTGCATTTATTGATGATGGTGGTCCGGTTGCCCCATGCAAAAATGGCAGCAAAAAAACCTGCTATTTCAATGTCCTGTTTTTTTGAAAATCGATGCGGTATGGAAATAGGATCCTTTTCAATAAAGCCTTGTTGGTTGTGTAGCTTTAATTGTTCATCCAATAGTTTTTTTAATCCATTGGTTGAGTTACCCATCTTACTTATACGTTTACTGCAGCCTGTATGGCATGTTCCAAGTCAGCAATCAAATCGTCTGCATCTTCAATGCCCACCGACAAACGAATCAAGGTGTCGGATAATCCGTTCTTTATTCTTTCTTCTCTTGGAATAGAAGCATGGGTCATGCTGGCAGGGTGGTTGATCAAAGATTCAACGCCACCAAGACTTTCTGCTAATGAGAAAAGGTGAGTGCTAGAGAGTAATTTTCTCGCAGCCTCAATGGTATCATTTTTTAATTCGAAGCTGATCATTCCGCCAAAAGATTTCATCTGTGCTTTTGCAATTTCATGTCCGGGATGATCTTCAAATCCAGGCCAGTATACTTTTTTCACAGCAGGATGTGCTTTTAAGTAGTGTGCAATTTTTTCTCCATTCTCAGAATGTCTTTCCATTCTGATGCCAAGTGTTTTGATACCTCTCAACACCAAAAAACAATCCATTGGTCCGGGTACCGCCCCACAACTCTTCTGAATAAAATAAAGTTCATCACGCAAGGCTTTATCATTAATCACCAAAGCACCTTGAATAACATCACTGTGTCCGCTTAGATATTTTGTAGCAGAATGCATCACAATATCTGCACCAAGTGTGAGTGGATTTTGCAAAGCAGGTGAAGCAAACGTATTATCAACACACAACAAGAGTTTATTTTCTTTGGCCAACGCAGCTATAGCTTTGATATCAGCAATATTCATCAAAGGGTTGGTTGGTGTTTCAGCCCAAATGAGTTTGGTGTTGCTGTTTATTTTTGCACTGATGTTAGACATGCTGCTCATGTCTACATAATGAAAGACGATACCAAACTTTTCATAGATCTTGCTGAACAAACGATAGGTGCCGCCATACATATCATTTGCTGCAATCACTTCATCACCTGGTTTTAATAGTTTCATCACAGCATCAGTTGCTGCCACACCACTTCCAAATGCTAGTCCGTATGCCCCTTCTTCAATTACCGCCAATGCTTCTTCTAATGCAAATCGCGTTGGGTTTTGCGACCTTGCATATTCATATCCTTTGTGAACACCAGGAGCTTCTTGCACATAGGTTGATGTCTGGTAGATTGGCGTCATGATTGCACCTGTACTTGGATCGGGGTGTGCACCAGCGTGTATGAATTTTGTGGCTTTTTTCATTGTGTAGAATTGAGTTGTAAAGATAGTTCAGTTGAGCCGACTAATCTATCTTTGCAGCATGGTAGCCTATTACACAACTAAAATACCATTGGCCTATCAAGGCATTAAAAATCATGAGCACTTACTTGGGACAACAGCAGAAGGTGCGGTGGTTCATGATTTGTATTGCTTTTCAGATCATCCACATATGGGATTTTGGGAACGCTATCAAGAAAAGCGCTGGTTGAACAAGTTGATGAAGGGAAGTGAACCGGTGTATGTTTTTACTGAGTTCACAAAAAAGATCATCCAAAAAGCTTTCCCACAAGCGAAGGCAGAAATCAAGATACTTCCACTACACCTAAATGAGTTGCTTCAGCCCAATGATGAAGATGCTAGAGACGTGGTGAGGTATCAGTATACGCAGGGGGATGCCTATTTTCTATGCACAGCACCCCTTCATGAGTCGGCTAACATCATACCCTTGTTGAAAGGGTTTAGTCAGTTTAAAAAACGGACCAACAGCAACATGAAGTTGGTCTTGACAGGCGTGAAAGGAGAATTTTCTAAGGGCATCTTGCAGGCCATCGAAACCTATAAATACAGGAATGATTTGGTTTTTCTAGATAAGTTATCGGCTGCAGATCAGCGTGACTTGCTATGTTCAACCTATGCTTTGGTGCATCCTTGTCGCTGGGAGCGTTTTGGGTTACCTATATTGGATGCTTTAAAAGCAGGGGTAGCTGTGCTGACTGCTGAAGAGAGCAGCATGTCTGAACTGGCGGGTATGGCCGGCATGTTTTTCAATGAAGAAGATGGAACTGAAATTGGAGAGAAACTGATCAGGGTATACAATGATGAACAAATGAGAAGTGAAATGATAGGTACAGGTTTGTTGCGCTTTCGTTAATTTTGCAGCCTAAATTATAACCATGACACAATCGACCATCACCATTGATGTGAATCTCGATGAACAAAAAATTCCACATCAGATCATGTGGAATGCAACGCAATCCAATTCTGAAGCCAAGCAAGAAGCAAAAGCCATGATGGTTTCCTTTTGGGATGGAAAGGAGAGAGCAGCTTTGCGCATTGATTTATGGACCAAGGAAATGATGGTGGATGAGATGGCAGATTTTTATTACCAGACCATGATGACCATGGCTGATACATTTGAGCGTGCAACACATCAACAAGAATTAGTAGGCGAGATGAAGACATTCGCCAAGAACTTTTATACAAAATTCAAAAAATCACAAGAACAACAATGAGTCTCGAATTAACCGTAAATGAAAACATGAAAAAGGCCATGTTGGCCAAGGATGAAGTGGGATTGAGAGCACTACGTGCAATTAAGGCAGCAGTGCTATTGGCTAAAACAGCCGAGGGTGCTTCAGCTTCACTTTCAGAAGACACAGAAATCAAGCTTTTGCAAAAGCTAGTAAAACAGAGAAAAGATTCACTAGAAATTTTTGAGCGTCAGAACAGAATGGATCTTGCTCAGAAAGAAAAAGAGGAGCTGGAAGTGATTGAGCAGTTTCTTCCCAAGCAAATGAGTGAAGAAGAGATCAAGGCAGTGGTAGCAGAAATTGTGAAGCAGACAGGAGTGACCAATATGAGCGGGCTCGGACAAGTGATGGGCGTAGCAACCAAGCAATTGGCTGGAAAAGCTGATGGTAAGGTGATTTCTGCTATTGTAAAAGAACTATTAGCATAAGATGGTAGTCGACCTCTTTCTTTTGTTGTTTCTAATCATGGGCGTCTACAAAGGATGGACCAAGGGGTTTATCATGGCAATCGTCAGTTTTGTTTCATTCTTTGCTGCCCTTGCCTTGGCCCTGCAATTTTCTGGATGGGTTGAGGGGTATTTAAAGCAAGAGACAGCATCAAATAATGATTGGTTGGCTTTCCTTGCTTTTCTTTTGGTGTTGATAGGAGCAATTATTGGTATTCGCATTTTGGGGAAAATAATTGAGAAGTCGGTTGAGTTGGTGATGTTGGGATTGGTCAACCGACTTGCTGGGATTTTGCTCTATTTATTTATTTACCTATCAATTTTTGCAGTCGTCTTGGTATACCTCAAGCAATTTGAAATTGTAGGTAACGAGACTGCAATTCATTCAAAATCATATACTTATTTAATCAATTTTGGAGGTTGGGTAATTGATTTTTTTGCGGAATGGCTTCCTGCAATCAAGAACTTGTTTAATGATACAAAAGAGTTTATTCAACAAAAAACCTGAACCATCGCACAATAGTCTTTCTAGTACAATAAGATTATTTTAATTCGTTCATTTTACTTTTCTTTGCTTCAACCGACCACTTAAAGAAACCATTATTTAACCTGTTTCGGAAACAATTATGAGCTTACCATACGAGATAAAACAAGATGGGAAGTATAAGTTTATTGAAGAAGGGCAGGGTGAACCTTTGATGCTCCTGCATGGTCTATTTGGGGCGATGAGTAATTTCTCAGGTATCATTGATCACTTCAAGCATACTCATCAGGTTATCGTCCCTTTACTTCCCCTTTTTGAATTGGATTTGTTGCACACTACAGTAGGGGGGCTGGAGAAATACCTTGGTAAATTCATTGATCACAGAGGCTATCGTGGCATCCATTTATTGGGTAATTCCTTGGGTGGGCATGTTGCCTTGGTACATGTTCTAAAAACTGCTCCTAAAATCAAAACCCTCATACTTACTGGTAGTTCAGGTCTTTTTGAAAATGGAATGGGTGATACTTTCCCAAAGAGAGGAGATTATGAGTATATCAAGAAGAAGACGGAAATAACTTTCTACGATCCTAAAACAGCTACCAAAGAATTGGTGGATGAAGTATACCAAATCGTAAACGAGCGAATGAAAACCCTTAAGGTGATTTCATTGGCTAGAAGCGCTATCAAAAATAACCTGGGCGATGAACTCCGGAATATTCAATTGCCTACCTTATTAATCTGGGGTAACAACGATATCATTACTCCTCCTTTTGTGGGAAGAGAATTCAATAAATTGATTCCGAACAGTGAATTGTACTTCATTGATCATTGTGGACATGCCCCAATGATGGAGGTTCCAGAGGAGTTTAACTTAATTCTTACAAAATTTTTAGAAAAACATAAGACAGCTGCAGCAAATTAAGCCTAATATTGGTCTATTAATCAACAGCATGACTTATTGCAGTCAACTTTTAGAGACAAATTTTTCAACCTTAGACCTTCACGATAAGGTGGAACAAGTATTGCTGGAATTCGAAGAAAACAAGCTTGATTATTTACCGGTACTTGATGGCAACCAATTTCTAGGTATGGTTCATGAAGAAGACATACTAGATTTTTCTCCAGAAACAGAGCTATCTTCTATTCAACATATCTTGGTTAAGCACAGTGTTAGACCAAATGACCATATTTTACAGGCGCTGCGGGTAAGGTCAAAATATTATCTGCATGCCGTTCCTGTTGTAAATGAGAAGCATGAGTGGGAAGGTTTGATTGATGCAGAGAAATTGCTAGATGCGGTAACTGCTATGATTGGCGCACCTGATGCAGGTTCTTTTTTGATCATTGAAATGATGAGAAGTGAATATGCTCCTGGTATCATCAACCGGTTGGTAGAATCAAATGATGCCATGATTATGCAAATGAATACGGTTGCAGATGCTCAAACTGGTATGATACAGGTCCTTTTGAAAATAAATAAAGAGGAAATATCTGATATAGTGGCAACATTCCAACGCCATGAATACAATGTTTTGTATTATTATGGGGAAGAGACCTATGATAACGCATTACAAAACAACCTGGATCATCTCTTTAACTACTTGAATATTTAATCATTCCTTTCTTGCCAATTTACTAATCCCCTATTAGTTTTAAGTAAATTGCCACATGATGCAGCTGCGAAAATACTTTTCGCTATTGATTTTACTTTTTACACCGGTATTGCTTGTCTTTTCACAGGACAAGGAGGAAGAAGTGTATCAAGATGATATCATCTTACAAAGTTCTAAAGTGGTCATTCGCAACATCATCATCACCGGAAACAAAAAGACCAAAAATTATATTATTGGTCGTGAAATAACATTAAAGAAAGGATCAGCCTATTCAATTTCAGAAATTCTTAGTGGTGTACAGACCAGCAGACAAAATTTAATGAATACCGCATTGTTTGTGGATGCTACTGTCAATTTTACCAATTGGGTTAGCGATTCTATGGATATATACGCTGATGTAAAAGAACGTTGGTATTTTTTCCCCTTGCCTTATTTGAAACCCATCGACAGAAATTTAAATGTTTGGATCAAGGATTATGATTTGAGTTTAGACAGGGTTAATTACGGAATGAAATTTATTGGTCAGAATATTACGGGCAGAAATGACAGATTGAATGCTTGGTTGATCAATGGCTATACACAAAGAGCTGCGTTGCGGTATTACAATCCGTTTTCTGATAATTCCCTCCGACATGGTTGGGGATTTGATTTCTCCTATTCTCGTAACAGAGAATTGAACTATGATACAAAAGACAACAAACAAGTCTTCTTTAAGGATCAATCAAAATTTATACGAGAACAATTTTATGCTGGTGGCTTATATTCTTATCGTGAAGGATCTATCGTAAGGCATTATGTTAGGCTTGGTGTACAGGGTGAATCAATAGCTGATACAGTAACTCGACTCAACCCCAATTATTTAGGTGGCAGTAAACAAAGAGTAGTCTATCCAGAATTGAGGTATACTTATCAGTATTTTGATCTCAATTATATACCCTATCCAACCAGAGGTACTTCCATTGAAATCGATTTCTTAAAAAGAGGTTTTGGCAAAAATGTAAACCTCACTCAATTGCAATTGCGTTTCGGTAAATATTTTACACTTCCGAATAAGGTTTACATTTCCACATTCGCAGAAGGAAATATCAAATTACCATTCGATCAACCCTTTTTTAATCAATCGTTTTTGGGATACAATGAATCATTTATGCGAGGGTTGGAATATTATGTTGTAGATGGCGTAGCAGGCGGATATATCAGAAATACAATCGGTAAGGAAATTGCTGCTGTTCGTTTCAATACGGGCTTACGTTCAAAAACATACAACAGTATTCCATTTCGGTTTTACATCAAAGCTTATGGAGATGCAGGCTATGTCTATAACAAGAATAATATAATGACCAATAGTCTTAACAACAAGCTGATTTATTCTGGGGGCATTGGACTGGATATCATTAGTATTTATGATATTGTATTAAGAGTGGAATATAGTTTTAACCAAAAAGGAGAAAATGGATTGTTTATTCATAAAGCAGATGTCAGGAATTAGTACCTTTAATTTCAAATCTACACATGAGGGTTGCAATCTATAGTAGAGGTGGTCAAACCTTACAAGAACAGGATCTTACAAGTCTATTGGATTTGTTGAAAGATGCTGGAATTGAAGCTGTGGTTTATAAATCATTACTGGATCAGTATGCTGGACTAACTGGTTTGTCAAGCGTCTTTGCTGGAGCATCAGATTTGGATGAGCAGACAGATGCTTTGATATCATTAGGTGGTGATGGCACATTACTAGACACGGTTTGTCTGGTAAGAGATAAACAGATTCCGGTTTTGGGTATTAACTACGGGCGACTAGGGTTCTTGGCAAGTTTGGGAAAAGAAAATATTGAGGCGGCGGTAAAGGCTTTGCAAGACAGAACCTATGTGTTAGATAGAAGAGGCTTGTTGCATTTAGATGCAAGTATTCCACTTTTTGGCGAAGAACCCTTTGCTTTAAATGAAGTAGTGATACACAAGCGAGAGTTTTCCCCAATGATTAAGATCCATACTTATCTGAACGGCGAATTCTTGAATACGTTTTGGTCTGATGGCTTAATCGTTTCAACTCCAACAGGCTCAACGGGTTATTCTTTGAGTTGTGGTGGTCCAGTTGTTTTCCCGGAAAGCGAAAGTTTTGTCATTACTCCAATAGCGCCTCATAACCTCAATATCCGACCAATAGTTGTACCTAATAACAACGTTATCTCTTTTGAAGTAGAAGGCAGATCAGATGATTTTATCTGTACGCTGGACTCCCGAAAAGAGGTAGTAGCGAAAACGGTACAACTAGCAGTAAAAAAAGAAGCCTTTTCCTTTAACCTTGTGCGTTTAAATGAAAACAATTTCCTGAGAACACTTAGAGAAAAGTTAACTTGGGGATTCGATACACGAAATAGACGTCCGTAACCTTATTTTTACAGTATGATGTTCAAGAACTCATTTTTCATCATCTTGTTTTTGGCTTTTAGTGCAACCACGATAGCACAGCCCAATGCTATTCATCATGAAGCAGAGCTTGGTATTTCTGTTGGTGCTGGTCATTATTTTGGGGATATGAATAGAAGCAGAGTGAATAGGCTTAAACCTGCAGTAGGCTTGTTTTTTAGAAAGCAGTTTGGTAGTTATGTCGCTTTAAGGGCTAATGCACATTTTGCAAAATTGGGGTATGCCGATAAATACAATACAACACCTTTTGAGCGTCAACGAAACTTGAGTTTCAATACCGATATTGCTGAGTTTACTATTCAGGGCGACTTCAACTTTTTTAAATTTCTGCCCGGTAGTCCGGATTACCGCTTCACCCCTTATGTAACTTTCGGTGTGGGTGCATTCAGTTTTGACCCTTATGCTTTTATTCCTGGAGACGAAGATCCGCACGACCTGAACAGGAGAATGACAGAAGGACAAACCAAACCATACGCTCAAAATGCTTTTTGTTTTCCTATCGGAATGGGAGTTAAATATAATTTTTACCGTAACCTGAATATTGGCTTTGAAGTTGCTTATAGGTTTACTACAACAGACTATTTAGATGATGTAAGCACTACTTATGTAGGAGCAAATATGTTTACCCCTGGAACACCCGGTTATATTCTACAAGATCGATCTCTCACTGTTCCCATGTTAGGGGTTGCTGGTAAACAACGTGGATTTAGTCAGCAAAAAGACCAGTATGTTTTTGCTGAACTCACTCTTTCGATGTCCTTCAATTCCTACAAGTGTGTAGATATCAGATAGTAGGACTCCCTAAAAAGATGTAATTTTGCACCATGTCACTAAAACACCAGATTGACCCTAATCGTGTACCTCAACATATTGCCATCATTATGGATGGTAATGGGAGATGGGCCCAAGAACAAGGTCAAGATCGTCTTTTTGGTCATTTTCATGGTGTGCAAAGCGTGAGGGATATTGTAGAAGGGTGTGCTGAAATTGGCGTAAAGTATCTCACTTTATATGCTTTTTCTACTGAAAATTGGGATAGGCCAGAGAAAGAAGTAACCGGTTTAATGGAACTTTTGGTTGAAACCATCAGGAAGGAAGTGCCTATTCTCAATGGCAACAATATCAAAATGCATGCCATAGGGGCTCTTACCATGTTGCCCCCAAGTGCACGTCAAGCCCTTCAAGAAGCTATCGACATGACTGCGGAGAATACAGGGCTTAATCTCATTATGGCACTTAGTTATAGCTCTAGATGGGAGTTGGTTGATGCGGTTAAAAAGATTGCCAGTGATGTAAAAGCTGATAAGCTAGCTGTTGAGGATATTGGTCAAGAAACCTTGCAGCAGTATTTGTCCACCAGTCAGTTTCCTGATCCAGAGTTGATGATCAGGACCAGTGGTGAGTACAGGATAAGTAATTTCCTTTTGTACCAGCTGGCTTATGCTGAATTATATTTTACCCAGACCAGGTGGCCTGATTTTAGAAAGGAGAATCTATACGAGGCTATAGTAGATTTTCAAAACCGAGAAAGAAGATTCGGAAAAACAAGTGCTCAGCTGGGTAACGCTTTAACAAAGAATTAGACAAAAAGCCGTTATTTTGCCGTCCCAAACCAACAACTGGATGAAGAGGTTCTGTACGCTGTTATTTTTAGTGGGTTTTTTCGTGTTTCCGGACAGCGTAATGGCTCAAAATGACACCCTTCCTGGTGCATCAGTTGACCCTGCTTTAATGTCACTTTACAGTGCAAAATACCCCAGAAAATATACCATTGCAGATATTCAGGTTAAAGGAAATAAAGCATTCGATCCTGCAATTGTAATTTCTGTTTCTGGATTGGCTATTGGTGATGAAGTTACCATACCAGGCGGCGATAATTTTGCAAAAGCCATTAGCAAGTTGTGGACACAAAACATGTTCACCAACATCAACATTTACATTACTAAACTTGAAGGTGATAATATTTGGATTGAGATTGATGCGGTGGAGCGTCCGATGTTGTCTGATTTCAAATTCAAAAATGTAAGAAAATCTGAAGCGGATGAATTAAAAGATAAAGTTGGTTTGTTCAAAACGCGAGTTGTAACAGACAACATGAAATTATCTGCAAAAGAAAACATCATCAAGTATTATATCGAGAAAGGATTTCAAGGTGCAAGTGTTCAGATAGAGGAGGTGCCGGATCCAGCAAATGCGGATAAGGTTATTTTAAATTTCAACATTACCAAGGGCAACAAAGTAAGAATTTCAGAAATACATTTCTTTGGCAACAATGCTGTTAGGCAATTGCAATTGAAAAAGAAATTGAAGGGGATAAAAGAATCAAGTCGCTTAACACTATTCCCTGATTCTGTAGTTAGTCCGTATGGTGAAATTCCTCAGCTCACTAAAAAAGAATTTATCAAGGACAAAGACTATTTGAAACCATCCAAGATCAAAGACTTTCTTGATCCTTGGTTCAGGTTCAAATTGTTCTCTTCTGCCAAGTTCAATGAGAAAAAATACATTGAGGACAAAGAAAAAATACTTGAGTACTACAACTCCCTAGGTTACCGTGATGCCAATATTCTTGCAGATACGCAATACTACGATCACAAAGGAAGATTGAATATTTCTTTGAAAGTGAGTGAGGGCAGCAAGTATTATTTCGGAGACATGACCTGGAAAGGAAATACCAAGTATCCGGATAGTATTTTAACCATGTTGTTGGGTATCAAAAAAGGCGATACGTATAACTTGGAAGTGTTGAACAAGAGATTGGGTAAACAACTTTCACCAGAAGGTGGTGACGTCAGTTCTTTGTACATGGATGATGGATACCTTTTCTTTTCTGTAAATCCTGTTGAGACTTCAGTTTACAATGACACCATCGATCATGAAATAAGAATCACAGAGGGTCCTCAAGCAACCATCAAGAATGTAAATATTGCTGGTAACGACAAGACCAAAGAATATGTTATTCGAAGAGAGTTGAGAACCATTCCTGGAGAAAAATTCAGCAGATCTGATTTGATTCGTTCACAACGTGAGATCATCAACTTGGGATATTTCAATCAGGAAAAATTAGGCATGCAGCCTGTACCAAATTCTGATGATGGAACAGTGGACATCAATTACTCTGTTGAAGAAAAATCTTCAGACCAGCTTGAGCTTAGCGCTGGTTGGGGTGGTGGTATCGGACTTACCGGTACATTGGGTGTTACGTTTAATAATTTCTCGATTAAAAATATTTGGAAGAAGTCTTCATGGGATCCATTGCCAACGGGTGATGGTCAGAAGTTGAGTCTTCGTTATCAATCAAATGGTCGTTTCTTCCGTTCTTTCAACTTTACCTTTACTGAACCATGGTTAGGTGGTAAGAAAAGAAATTCTTTCTCTGTCAATGTTTTCAATACCAAGTTTTCAAATGCTTATAATCCACTATCAGGCTTGTTTGATAGACGATATGCAGATTCTTCTTATTTGACAACTTCAGGTGCAACCATTGCATTGGGCAAGCAATTGAGATGGCCAGATGATTTCTTCTCATTGGTAACATCATTCAGCTATATTCAATACAAGGCTAGGAACTATGCAATCTTCCCGTCCTTTTCAACGGGGGTTTCAAATAACTTTAACTTGAAGATTGCTTTACAAAGAACTTCAATTGATCAGCCTATCTTCCCTAAGAGTGGTTCTAATTTCTTGTTGAGTGGAACCTTTACACCACCTTGGTCCTATATCAGAGGCATCAATAAAACAGATATTTTTAAACTGGTTGAATACCACAAATGGCGTTTAAATGCAGAGTGGTTTGTGCCTATTGGTAAGCCAGCTGGAGAAGACAAGAGCAGACAATTTGTACTGCGTATGGCTGCGAAATATGGTTTTATTGGAAGATACAACCAGAAAGTACCTATCTCGCCATTTGAAAGATTCCAGGTGGGTGATGCCGGTCTAACCAATAACTTTGGTGTATTGGGTTATGACATTATCGCACACAGGGGTTATCCAGTATATGATAATTCAGATCCAACCATCAACCCCGACAAACAAAACGCGTCTAACTTCTTTACCATATTCAACAAGTACAGTTTGGAGATGCGCTATCCATTCGTAACCAATCCAAGCAGTACTATTTATGGTTTAGCTTTCTATGAAGCAGCCAATGGTTGGTATTCGTTTAAAGAGTGGAATCCATTTAGACTAAGACGTTCAATGGGTGTGGGTGTTCGTTTCTTCCTGCCTATGTTTGGTTTGCTTGGTTTTGATTATGGTATAGGCTTGGATAGAATTACCGCCACTGGTCGTTTAAGAGATGCGAGCAGGTTCACTTTCATGCTTGGATTTGAGCCGGAATAAGGTGAAACTTTCAACTGATTTAATATAACATTATGAAAAAACTATTCTTCATCCTGGTTGCTAGCTTTTTCGCATTGCAGCTTCAAGCACAGCGCTATGCTGTTATTGATACGCGTTATATTTTGAACAAGCTTCCTGAATATGAGGATGCGCAAAAGAAATTGGATGCCTTCAGTGTTCAATGGCAAAAAGAAATTGACGAAAAACAGGTAGTGCTGGATCAATTGTATAGAAATTTTGAGGCGGAAAGGGTGATGTTGAGTGATGAGTTGCTCAAGAAGCGTGAGGATGATTTGTTTAACAAGGAGAAGGAACTCAGGGACTTACAAAAGAAAAGATTTGGGTTTGAAGGCGACTTGTTCAAAAAAAGACAGGAGTTGGTGAAGCCCATTCAGGACAAGGTCTACAATGCCGTTCAGAAGATTGCGGTTGCTAGACAATATGATTTGGTACTGGATAAAAGTGAGGGAATAACCATTATCTTTGCCGACCCCAAGCTCGACAGAAGTGATGATGTTTTGAAAGAACTATTGGGCAAATAAAAAAAAGCATATTTTCGAAAACAAATAAACAACAGAAATGAAACAAGCCTTAACTCTTGGATTGGTGATCATCGCACTTAGTGCTTTTAATCCATTCCTTTATGCACAAAACAAGACTGGATATGTGAGCATTGATGAAGTAGTTCAATTGATGCCAGAATATAAAAAAGCAACTGGTGACATGTCTCAGTACGATAGTACTTTGCAAATTGAATATGCAGAGACCTTAAAAGAATTGAATCGTCAGGATAGCCTGTTTAAAATGGATTCAACCAAAATGTCTCCTGCTGCAAAAAATGCGAAGAAAGAATTGATGAAAAAATTGTTGGTTGAATTGCAAGGTTTCGAGCAAGGGTATCAGCAAAAAATGCAGCAAAAGCAAGAAGAGTTAATGGCTCCAATTGCTCAGAAAGCAAATCAATTGATTGAAGAAGTTGCAAAGGCTAATGGTTATACTTATGTGTTTAGAAAAGAGGCATTGCTTGTACAACCAGCTGCAGATGACATATTACCGCTAATCAAAAAGAAACTTGAAGGGGGGACGCCAAAACCACCTGCTAAATAAATAAAGGGGACCGAAACATTTGTTTCGGTCTTTTTTTGTCAGTTATGAAAAGAGCTCCAATTGGTGTTTTTGATTCAGGTCTTGGGGGCTTGACGGTTTTGAAAGAAATTGTCAAGTTGATGCCCAATTATGATTACCTCTATTTGGGAGATAGTGCAAGAGCTCCCTATGGCACCAAAGATTTTGATACTGTCTACAAGTATACCCTCGAGGCTGTAAAATGGTTGTTTCAACAGGGTTGTCCCCTTGTTATTCTTGCCTGCAACACAGCCTCTGCAAAAGCACTGAGAAACATACAGCAGAAGGATCTTCCCTCATTAGCGCCAGGAAATCGTGTGTTGGGGGTCATAAGACCAACTACTGAGGTGATTGGAGATTATACCGAATCGAATCATATTGGAATTTTAGGCACGCAGGGTACGGTAGATTCAGGATCTTATCTTATTGAAATTGGAAAATCATTTCCTGATGTACATGTCCACCAGCAGGCTTGTCCCGCTTGGGTACCTTTGGTAGAATCAGGAGATTACCTCAATCAAGAGGTTGCAGATCCCATCATTTTGGATTGCCTTACACAGCTCGGTGAGCAGTCGCCTAAGATTGATACTATCCTTTTGGCTTGTACCCACTATCCCTTGTTATATCCTCGTATTCGCTATATGTTGCCTAACCATATTCAAGTGGTTGCTCAAGGGGAAATTGTAGCTGAAAGCCTGGTGAGTTATTTAAAAAGGCATCCTGAGATGGAGAATAGGTTGTCGAAGGAGCAAAGTATTAGCTTTTATAGTACTGGAGATCTTGATGCATTCAGTAAGGGGGCTACGCTCTTCTGGGGGACAGAAATAGTTGCCCAAGCAGCTTATTGAGTGTTAGGAGTGCTGGTTTTAAGCGAGTTAGATTTGTTTTCGGCTTTATTTTATTTTTTCCCCAATAACTGTTAACTTTGCCGTCCTTTCACAAGAACACGGGTGTGGTGACCTGTGATCAATTGAACAGTAACGACCGCTTCTCCCGGTCATTGTTTCAACAACAAAAGGAATAAAAAATATTATGAAACGTACATTTCAACCCCACCGCAGACGCAGAAAATCCGTACATGGATTCAGAAAGCGTATGGAATCAGCTAATGGTCGTGCCGTTCTTGCTAGCAGAAGAAAGAAAGGACGCAAGAAACTTAGCGTTTCTGACGAAAGCAGATTAAAATAATCAGGTCCGCCTGTTATTGGACATAACTATAGCTCTGGATCTTTTCCGGGGCTATTTTTGTTATAACTAATTGGTCAATATTTGCACGTATTTTAGTTGTCTAAAAGCCATCATTCTTGTCAGCACCTCGTCAATCTTTGTCAAAAACTGATCGCCTCAAAAGTTATAAGAGGATAAGACTTCTATTTGCTGAGGGGCATAAAATGAAGGTTCAATCGTTATTGGTATATTTTCAACTTCAACCTCAAATCACTAATACTCCCGAAACGTTTCATCTGCAAATGGGCGTTTCAGTTGGTGCGCGTTATTTTAAAAAGGCGGTGGATCGTAATCTCATCAAACGCAGGGTCAGAGAGGCATACCGACTGAATAACACTGAAGTAAAAAAAATATTAAAGGAACAGAAGTTGGGCATGGATGTTTTCTTTGTGTACACAGCTCCTGAAGTTTTATTGTACAAACAAATAGAGACTTCCATGCAAAAAGCACTGCAACAATTGACAGATAAAATCAATCACTTTTCTAATTCAAAAGCTGAATAATTGTCTTCTGTATGAACCATGAGTATTATATGAAGTTGGCGTTAAAGGAGGCAGAGAAAGCTTTTGCAGAGGATGAAGTGCCAGTAGGAGCAATAGTTGTGATGAACAATAAGGTCATTTCAAGAGGCTACAATATGGTTGAGAAATTGAACGATCCAACAGCACATGCTGAAATCATAGCCCTCACTTCTGCCTTCAATGCTTTGGGATCAAAATATCTTCCGGATGCAACTTTGTATGTAACGGTTGAACCTTGTTTGATGTGTGCAGGTGCTTTGCATTGGAGCAAAGTAGGGACCATCGTTTGGGGAGCGTCTGATGTCAAGAATGGACATCATGTTTACACGGATGATCGCAATCCTTTCCATCCCAAAACAAAAATTTACTCAGGAATCATGGCTGAAGAGGCATCTTCTTTGATGAAAACTTTCTTTAAGCAGAAAAGATAGAATACAATCGACTGTTAACCGTTAACTGTTAACTGATTTCCTATCTTTGCAAAAATTAATTTTTATGCCATTTACATTATCACCTTTACCATACGAGCACAGTGCTTTGGAGCCACACATCGATACACTAACCATGCAGATTCACCATGGCAAGCACCATCAGGCTTATGTTGACAACCTCAACAAGGCAGTTGCTGGTACCCCAAATGAAGGCAAGTCTCTTGAAGAGTTGGTTGCTAGCGCAGGTTCAATTTCTCCAGCAGTCCGCAACAACGGTGGTGGTCACTGGAACCACACTTTTTTCTGGGAAAGTTTAGCCCCAAATGCTGGTGGACAACCAACAGGTGCTCTTGCAGCTGCAATTGATGCTGCTTTTGGCTCTTTTGATGCCTTCAAAGAGAAATTTGCGAATGCGGGTATGACCCGTTTTGGAAGTGGATGGGCTTGGTTGTTGATTAAAGATGGTAAGTTGGAGATTTCTTCAACTCCTAACCAAGACAATCCATTGATGGATGTTGCAGAAGTGAAGGGAACACCAATTTTGGGTGTGGATGTTTGGGAGCATGCTTATTATCTCAAATACCAGAACCGCAGAGCGGATTATCTTGGAGCATTTTGGTCAGTTGTAAACTGGAATAAGGTAGCTGACCGTTTTCAGGCAGGATCATAACCACTATCACCCCAAGGGTGACATCGTGATATTCTTTTAAGGGCCTTCCATAGGCCCTTAATTATTCCATACTTGCGAAGCGCATCAATAGCATATTGTGAACAGGTGGGGGTGAACCTGCATTTTGGTCCAATCCATGGTGAAATGATCCATCTATAGAGGTGAATCAGTAAAATAAAAGGAGCAATTATCACTTCACGGAATGTGTTTTTCAACCTGTGCATTTGGTGTAAATCTATTCATTCCCCTTCAAATTAGCATCACAAAAACTGGTTAATCTGCCCAGAAATTAGGCTTTCACACTTGATTGGGAAAAGGTTGCTTTTGAATTTTATCAAAACAACCATTATGCCCATGTTTAACCGTGTACGCGACAAAATAGGGATTACAGAAATCCCTGCAGATGCTCAATTCCTGTCTGATTCAGAAATGCAAGAAGAGGTTTGTAAGTGGATGGAACTGTTTAAATCCCATCGCATTTTACTGTCCTTCAATGAACAAGAGATTGATTACAGGAGAAGGTATGTATTTATTCGGAACATGTTTTTGGATATGCAACTGCCACCTCATCCACCAGAATTGTATTTCTGTTTTCTATATGACCATTACCAGCAAGATGTATACCCGGAGGAGCCTGAGTCGTTGGTTGGAGCGCTATTGGATAGTATTCTTGGCGGCAGTGTAAAGCGGAATTCAGCTATCATGCATAAAAGAATAAGGTTTAATCAGTTTCATAATCTATCAGAGCCAGAATTCTTTTATGTGTTGGATTGTCATCATAAAAAATATGCCTCCATTGCGGGTATTTCGTTGAGGCATGAAGAGAAAATTGTTGCCGGGAATCGGTTGGTGCTGACTGGCAGCCACACCACTGGATTTTGTCAGCTTGACCATTGTGCCATTCAACAAGGCAATTGGAAGGTAGAAATGTTGAGAAGTGAAGGAAATTGGTTCATTTCTGGAATTTATATTGAAGGGATTGGGTTTTGACTCAAGCACCTTTTTGATTAACTTAGCAATTCCAAAAAAATGACGATTGTCGGATACAAGATCAATATTCAAAAGGCTTAGATCAGCAGGCGATGAACAGGAAGAGATGAGTTTTATTGATCATCTTGAAGTGCTTCGTTGGCATATTGTCCGTTCGGTTCTAGCCATCCTCACCAGTGCTATTTTATTTTTCATCTATATCGATGAAATTTTTGATACAGTCATTATGGGTCCAACCCGAAATGACTTCATTTCCTATCGTGCTTTTTGTAAACTGAGTCATGTTTTAGGCATGGGAGATTCATTGTGTATGCCACCAATGAAACTCAGTCTACAGGTGACCTCCATCAGTGGTACATTCATGTCAAGTATCACCATTGCTGTAGTTGGTGGTTTACTTGTTGCCTTGCCTTATGTTTTTTTTGAAATATGGAAGTTCATCAAGCCGGCATTAAAAAGCAGTGAATTAAAATATACAAGAGGTATTATTTTTTGGGTGAGCATGTTTTTCTTTATGGGAGCTGCTTTTGGCTATTTCATGTTGGCTCCATTTACCTTTAACTTTTTATCCAATTATACGATAGGTGATATTGGTGTCATCGATTATCGACCTACACTTGCGGATTACTTAGATAGTTTGATTGATATCACATTAGGCGCGGGTATTGCTTTTGAGCTGCCCATGGCCACTTGGCTCCTTTCTAAATTGGGCATAATAACTCCCAATTTCTTAAGGACGTATAGAAAGTACGCATATGTTGCCCTTCTTGTGGTTGCAGCTGTGATCACACCATCTCCTGATTGGGGTTCACAGTTGATTGTGGTGGTTCCTTTGGTGCTCCTTTATGAAATCAGTATCCTGATTGCTGCTCGTGTGAAGAAGAAGCAAGATGAAGAGTGGGAGTAATAAACTGAAAAACGATTGATATGAAAATAGCGATAGGATCAGATCACGCAGGCTTTGGTTACAAAAGTGGTGTAAAAGACCACCTAGAAAAAGCTGGTCATGAAGTAGTAGATCATGGTACATTTTCTGAAGCTTCATGTGATTACCCTGATTATGCGCATGCGGTAGCTTCGGCCGTTGAGAAAGGCGAAGCCGACTTTGGAATATTGATTTGCGGATCAGCAAATGGGGTTTGCATGACGGCTAATAAACATGCTGGTATCAGAGCTGCTTTGTGTTGGGAGAAGGAGATTGCAGTTTTGGCCAGATCACATAACAATGCTAATGTCATTTGTCTTCCAGCCAGGTTTGTAAGCATGGATGCAGCTTTAGAGATGGCCGATGTATTCATCGCCACTGCATTTGAAGGTGGAAGGCATCAGAATCGTGTAAATAAAATTTAAACCAAAAATCAAATAATATGTCAAGGCTCTATTCATTGGCTTTCGCCTTGTTGTTTGTCCATTTTGCCACAGCGCAAAAGCAAACCACAAAGATGCCAGATCCTAAAAAGTACGCTGCCAGCATCACTACTGAAGATTTAAGTAAGCACTTGTACATCATCGCTGGTGCTGAAATGGAAGGTCGCGAGACTGCCACTGAGGGTCAGCGTAAAGCAGCGGCCTATATTGAACAACATTTCAAATCAATTGGACTGATTCCAGGTAACAATGGTAGTTATCAGCAACATTTTCCTGTATACAGAGATGAAGTTGGTGCTGCGGAAGTGGTTGTAAATGGTAAGTCGTTTGAGATGGGTAAAGATTTTGTGCCGTTTACCATGTGGAACAACAACGCGACTTCTTATTTTTCTGAGGTGGTATTTGTTGGGCATGGCATCGTTGATAAAGAAGTTGATGATTACAAGGGTTTGAATGTTACTGGAAAAGCAGTTTTGCTATTGGATGGTGCTCCAGCAGGTTTTAAGCCTTCTGCTGCAGGATTTCGTTCTTCAACCAGTACCTATAGCAAAATCATTGCTGCAAGAAACAAGGGTGCTGCTGCTGTAATACTTGCTGGAAGCGGGTTTCCACGCAAGACAGCTATGGTTGGAAACATGTATGTAGAACTGTATAAAGCAGATCAATACCCTAATACTTATACCATTTCTGAGACCGTTGCTAAAGCCATTGCAGGAAGCGATTCTTGTTGGAGTGCATGGGCAACTGCGGGGAAGTCGGCTAAGGTAGAAGGGACTGTTATCAATACCAATGTTAAGCTTTCTTATACCAAAAAGACCATTGAATTATCGAGCAGCAATGTGTTAGGCTATGTAGAGGGAAGTGATAAAAAGGATGAGTGGTTGATTGTGACTTCACACTACGATCACGAAGGGATTAAAAACGGAAAGATCTACTACGGAGCAGATGATGATGGTTCTGGAACAGTTGGTGTTTTGGAAATGGCGGAAGCATTTGCAAAGGCAAAGGCTGAAGGTAAGGGTCCTAGAAGAAATGTATTGTTCATGACTGTAAGTGGTGAGGAAAAAGGACTTTGGGGGTCTGAGTATTATTCAGAGCATCCTACGGTTCCTATGGACAAAGTGACTGCAGATTTGAATATAGACATGATCGGCAGAACAGATACAGAGCGGACTTCAGGGGATACACTTAATTATGTTTATGTGGTGGGTGATGATAAATTAAGTACAGAATTGAAGCCAATTAGTGAGGGTGCAAACAACAAGTATACCAAGCTGGTGCTTGATTACAAGTTCAATGATCCTAAAGATCCAAACAGAATTTATTACAGAAGCGACCATTATAATTTCGCAAGAAAGGGAGTTCCCATCATTTTCTATTATGACGGAATGTTGAAAGCTGATTATCATCAGCCAACTGATACCCCTGATAAAATCAATTATCCTTTGTTGGCAAAAAGAGCACAATTGGTCTTCCATACTGCCTGGGAAATGGCCAATAGAGATGCTCAATTGAAACGCGATATTCCATTGCAATAATTTTTTGAAAAAAGCACTTTTAAATAGAAATACCTAGCAGAAATGCTAGGTATTTTTTATTAGTTTTTATAGGTGTTTTACGCAGTATAAAACACGTGGTAACATGTGTGTAAACACTTTTTATTCAACAATTTAATGGGGTATATTTGTGTAGGTCTCGTCTCTTTTTTGAGGCGATGCTCAAGTCTAATTTTTGAAACAGAATCCTTGGTGACATGGTTAAACATGTGACCGAGGTGGCGAAGCTTTAACCGGAAAACATGAATAACACTGAGAAGCATTGGTACGCGTTGTATACAAAACCCCGATGGGAAAAAAAAGTCCATAAGGCTTTAGAACAAAAAGGGTTTGAGGCCTATTGCCCTTTGAATAAGGTGAGAAGAAAATGGAGCGACAGGATGAAGACCATTGAAGAGCCCTTGTTCAAGAGCTATGTATTTGTTCGTGTGGCAGTTACGGAAATGACTGAAGTGCGTTATGTAGATGGTATTTTGAATTATGTTTATTGGAACGGCAAACCAGCTGTTGTTAAAGAAGAGGAAATCATTGAGATTAAAAAGTTCTTGTCGGAGTACGAAGATGTTGAAGTGAGTAGCATAGAATTAAAACCTGCGGATCAAGTGATGTTGAATACGGGTGTGATGATGGGTGCAACAGGAAGGGTGATGCGTGTGTTGGGTAACAATACGGTAGAAGTAAGAATTGACAGTTTAGGATTTGTGCTCACTGCTAAGTTTGATAAAAAGACTGTCGTTAAAGTATAATCAATGCAAATGCGTATAATTAGTTTGTTTGCTTTTTTGTTTTATCTCTCATCTTGTACTACCTACAAACAGCTACAGGTTTTGCAAGGAGAAATTGATTCCACCAAATTCAGTCAGTTTAAAGTCCCTGATCAAAAAGTGCAGAAAGGAGATCAGCTGAGTATTGCTGTATTCAGTGATAATGCAGCAGCTAGTGCTATGTTCAATACTGGATCAATTCCAACTATTGGGAATAGCCAATCGCAATTACCAGGTAGTGGGGTTAATCATGCTGGTAATGTTTACGAGGTGGATGGTGAAGGGATGATTTTCTTTCCTCAAATTGGAAAGTTAAAACTAGAGGGATTGACAAAAGATGGAATTACTGCTTTGTTGAATAGCAAGCTGAGTAATAAATACCTTACCAATCCATATTATGTAATTAATTTCTTGAACTTAAAGATTACTGTTTTTGGCGATGTCAATAAGCCAGGTGTGTATCCGTTGACAAGAGCCAATACCAATGTTTTTGAAGCGCTTACTTTGGCTGGTGATCTTACTTATTATGGTAAGCGAGAAAATGTTTTGGTGATTCGTGAGCAAGATGGTAAAAGAGTATTCGCTCGAATTGATTTAACCAAGCCTGATGTTTTCAATTCGCCTTATTATTATCTGCAACAAAACGATATGGTATTTGTGGACATGAGAAAAGGTAAAGTGAATGGCACTGACCAAGCTTGGTTAAGAAACGCAAGTTTAGTGCTGAGCATTCTGACTACCCTCACTTTTTTTATTAATGTATTCCGTTGATTATAGCAGCATAAATGGCTAACACTCATCCAGACGCATATCCTAATTTAATCGGGAAGAACAACGCTTCTTCAAATGAATTTTCAATTAGAGAGTTCTTGCAAAAATATTTGTATTTGTTTCCATGGTTGTTGGTGAGTGCGGGAATTGCATTGAGCATTACATATACCCGTCTTCGTTATATCAATCCGGTTTATTCAGCATCAGGTAAGGTTTTGATTAAAACTGATAGACCAGGTGGGTCAGTTGCTGGAGATAAGCTAGGAGATGTCTTGACAACTTCTGTCAATACCAAGTTAATGGATGATCAGATTGAGTTGATCAGGTCTACTGCTTTAGCTCGTTTGGTTGCAAGGAGTGCTGATTTACAACATGCGTATTACTACAAAGGAAATTTAAGAAACAGGTTGATTCATAACCCTTCCTCGCCAGTCAGGTTAGAAATTGTTTCATTGAAAGATTCTTCAGTCGGCTTTTCAATGGAAGTGCAAGTAATAGACAATCGCTCGTTTACCATCAATGGAAATAATTCACCAATTCTATTTGGTGCCAATTTTGTAAATGCTCAGGGCACTTTTCGTTTAGAAAAGCAAACAAGTGAATTTGGTTCAAACAAAGAGTTCATTTGTGTTTGGACACCAGAATTAGATTTAGCGAGAGGGTTGGCCAGTGGAATACAGGTGGGGGTAGCAACAAAGGGTGGTAATGTTTTGAACTTTGTATTTCATTCCGAACATCCTAAGGTTGCGCAAGATGTGGTGAATGGATTTTTAAGTGCTTATCAAGAATACAGTTTAAAGGATAAGCGAGAAGGTGCGGTAAGCGCATTGGATTTTATTGATGCTCAATTGACTTCGGCTAAAAGTGACCTTAGTGATATTGAGGTGAGGTTACAAGGATTTAGAGAAGCCAATAAGGTTATTGCGCTACCTGATCAAGCTTCTGGTTATTTTAGTAATCTTCAGGAATCAGGAAAACAGATTGAAGATCAGGTCATCAAGATCAAGATGGTTGATTTCATGATCAATTATGTAAAGGATCAAAAAAACAATGGCAAGAGTATTCCACTAATTGCAGGAATAAGTGAGGGAGCAGTTGCAGCGCTTGTTGCCGAGTATAACAAAATTCAGATTCAAAAGGAAATTTCTTTACAAACCATTCCAAAGGAAAATCCTATCATACGTGATTACGATTTATCATTATCGAAGATTCGTAGTGAGATTTTATTGTCGTTGACCCAAATACGAGAGGGATATGTTTCGATACAAAAAAGTTTAGAGCAGGCAGAGTTACAGGCGAATACTGAGTTACGAAACATGCCAGGTAAGGAACGTGAATTATTGGATATAACACGACAGCAGAAAGTGATGGAAGAGTTGTATGCTACTTTGTTGCAAAAGAAAGTACAGACATCAATTAGTACTGCATCAACCTTATCGAATATACAGGTGCTTGAACCAGGTTTTTCCAATGGCTTTCCTGTGAGTCCGCATCCGAGATCTTTTTACCTGACTGCTTTATTGATTGGCTTGGCTATACCTATTGGATTTGCTTTGTTATTGGAATTTTTCAATGATAAGGTAAGAACCAAAAGAGATATTGAGATGGCTACTGATGCTCCAATGCTTGGTGAAATTGGTCATTCGGATGCAAAAGATACTTTGATTGTTTCTACGCGCGACAGAAAGTTCACTGCTGAGCAATTTAGAATTATACGCACTAATCTTCAGTATGTTTTAAAGGAAACCAATAAGTCGAACATCATTTTGGTTACTTCGTCCATGAGTGGAGAGGGCAAGTCGTTTATCGCAACGAATATGGCAGCTGTGATGGCGATATCGGGCAAGAAAACATTGTTGGTAGAATTTGATATCAGAAAACCGAAGTTGATGAGTGGGTTAGGATTGAATGTGCATGAAAAAACTGGGCTCACACATTATTTAATTGGGAAGTCGAGTGTCGATGAAATTATACAGCCAGTGAGGGGTGTAGAAAATTTATACATTATACCATGCGGACCGGTGCCACCGAATCCTGCAGAATTGATTTTGACTGATCGATTGAAGATGATGTTTGATCAATTGAAGCAGCAGTTTGACGTCATTATTGTTGACTCTGCACCGGTGGGTATGGTGAGCGATGGCTATGTGTTGGCCAATTATGCTGATGCCACATTATTTGTTGTGAGGCATAATTATACTTTCAAGAAGCAATTGGCTTTGGTGGATACAATTTATACTGAAAAGAAATTGCCGCAGATGTCGTTAGTGATTAATGATGTTAAAGCACAATTGGGATATGGTAGTTATCAGGGGTATGTGAATTATGGTTATGCTGGCTATGGCTATGGTTATCGCAATGATCTTGAGCAATATTTTGAAACAGATAAACCAAGGAGATTCCGCTGGTTGTCGCGTTTGTTTGGTAAATAATCCGATTTCCTGAAAACACCAACTCCACAAACTGAATTGCAAGAAGAGCAGTGGGATTTAGTCATTCGTCCTAAGTCGCACTTACTTGATCTCAACCTCAAAGAGGTATGGCAATACCGTGATTTGTTGTGGATGTTTATCAAGCGCGATTTTGCTGCGCAGTACAAGCAAACAATTCTAGGCCCTTTGTGGCATTTTATACAGCCGCTGTTTACAACACTTGTTTTTGTAGTTGTATTTTCTAAAATAGCAGCGATATCTACTGATGGCTTACCGCCATTGCTTTTTTATCTAAGTGGTATTACCATTTGGAATTACTTCTCTTCGTGTTTGATAGCTACATCAAGCACTTTTGTTTCCAACGCCTATATTTTTGGTAAAGTTTATTTTCCCCGATTGGTCATGCCCATTTCCGTGGTCTTGAGTAATATGGTAAAGTTTGGTATACAGTTGTTGCTCTTGCTGGGGGTTATGGCATGGTATGCATTTGATGGCGTGACAATTCAATTAAGTATTACTCTCTTGTATATACCCTTGTTGTTGGTGATGATGGCAGGTATGGGTTTAGGCTTGGGCGTTATTATTTCTTCGTTGACTACCAAGTACCGCGACTTCACTGTATTGGTAACTTTTGGAGTGCAGTTGTTGATGTATGCTACTCCTGTGGTTTATCCAATGTCTGTGGTGCAGAATCAAGATCTTAAGTTTTGGTTATCCATTAATCCACTTGCTCCTATCATAGAAGCCTTTCGCTATTCACTTCTTGGTGTAGGTAGTTTTGAGCCTGTACAACTAATTTATAGTGCTCTTTTTATTTGTGTAGTATTGGTTATTGGCTTGTTGATATTTGGGAAGGTGGAGAAGACGTTTATGGATACTGTATAATTGATATTGACTGATGAATGTAATCAAAGTTGAAAATATTTCTAAACTATACCGACTAGGGCAGGTTGGCACGGGAAGTATTTTTCATGATGTGAATCGTTGGTGGCATGGAGTGATGGGTAAAGAGGATCCATATATGCGCGTTGGTGAAGAGAACGATCGTACAAAGAAAGGGGAAGGAGATTACGTATGGGCTTTAAAAGATATCAATTTTGAAGTCGCACAAGGAGAAGTGTTGGGAATTATTGGCAGGAATGGTGCTGGTAAGAGTACCCTTCTTAAGATATTGAGTAGAACAACTGCACCAACAACTGGGTCAATTAAAGTAAAAGGACGCATCGCCAGTCTCTTGGAGGTAGGTACAGGTTTTCATCCTGAGTTAAGTGGGAGAGACAATATCTTCATGAATGGTACTATTCTTGGCATGACACGAGCTGAGATTAAATCGAAGTTTGATGAGATAGTTGAATTTGCAGGAGTGGCTCGTTATTTAGATACGCCAGTAAAGCGTTATTCATCTGGTATGTATGTCCGATTGGCTTTTGCCGTTGCAGCACATCTTGAATCAGAAATTTTAATTGTAGATGAAGTCCTAGCTGTTGGCGATGCCGAATTTCAGAAAAAGTGTTTAGGCAAAATGAAGGATGTGAGTGAGAAGCAGGGAAGGACGGTTTTGTTTGTGAGTCATAATATGCAGGCGATTGCAAATTTATCTACACAGTTAATTTCATTATCTAATGGTATTCTTTCTAAGTATAAAAGTCCATTTGAAGGCATTGATCAATATTTTAAATATCAGATTGAAAAATCTAATGAGGGGGGACTTAGTAAAAAGCTTAATCTTGAAGTAAATTCTCATATCACAATCATTGATTTTTTTATAAATGATAACCACAGGGAAAATATAAATACGTTTGAGAATTTAGAAAATTTAAATGTTGTAGTGGAATTTGAGATGCATAGTGAGGATCCTCTTTTTGTTTTGGGTGTGGCACTTTATAATTTTGACGGAATCAATTTGATTTGGTCTGTACATCAAGAAAATAGCACTCCAATACAACTGCAGAAAGGTAGACAGAGACTCAACATAAAACTCCCTTTGAATAATTTAAATTCTGGACGATATCAGATTGAATTAATAGCTGGAATTCATAATCAATTATGGGTATATCAACCAAGGGTCAAT
>JACCDI010209746.1_pt1 | contig 25980 bp, 21 predicted proteins | sample 7442791 | NCBI WGS metagenome assembly JACCDI01 (sample SAMN15323434, study PRJNA562643) | freshwater metagenome | isolation source: river surface water | place: USA:Blue River Watershed | collected 2017-08-15
AGTACTTAAAGAATATTATTTTAATTTCAATTCATTTATCTAAAATAGAGTACTTAAAGAATATTATTATTTTAAGTTAATTTTCATTTATCTAAAATAGAGTACTTAAAGAATATTATTATTTTAAGTTCATTATATTTATCAAAAGATATTAATATTTTTTCTTCCTAAAAAATCCAATAAATCCCATTGATATGAAAAAAATATAAAAAATAATACAACTGGTATTGCTTCTAATTCTTTAACTCTTTTATGTTCGATAATTTATATAAAATAAATTTTTGATTATTATAATTTTTTTTTAGGGTTTTCCCTCTATATTGCTAACACACTTCAGTCAATATCCACATAGGTATAGTATCTCTGGATGTGGTAGTTCCAGAAGCCGTTTTCATCAAGTCCCCTGTAGTCGAACCCCAGCGGGTGCCGCTCGGTGCCCGTGTCCCGGTGAATCTTGGCGGCATTAAAGCCACGCAAAGACCACCCATCGCAACTCAATCGCAGCTCCCAGTTACCCGTGGTCGGATCCCATACACCCATAGTGTACCTATCCGGACCCAATAAGCTCCGCGTACGCTGGTGGATACCTTTGAGGTCGAAGCCGTGAATGCTCCACCCCTCTGCATTGCGCCCATCCGGGCCAACATAGGTCAGGTGGCCCTCCTTCTCCGAACCACAGTAGTAACCGCAGATGTCGAACCCGTAGTAGGTCAAACCCCCGTACGTCTCGACCGACGGCGCGTACTCCGTACCAGTGTCTCGGTGGATGTATTTTACCCGCCCGCTGGAGTACCAACCATTTGGCCGCCACCCCTTGCGGTCGTACCCCCTCCAGTCGACCTGCTTGTCGTTGTAACGCGTTCCGTTCTGGTGGTTTCCCACCGAGTCAAAGCCCGTTTTGGGGTCGTAAATCGATGCAGCCATGAGACCGAAGAACTCGTGGGTGTTAAACCCGACTCCGCTCGTCGCAAATCTCTCCCGCATTGCTGCATCAAAGACTGCAAACTCGAGACCACCAATGATTGAAGTCGCGATGATGTCGGGCTTGAGTGCACACACGGCTTCCAAAGGGGCCACCGCCGAAACGGCAAACGATCCCTCAAAAGAGGAATCCATGGGCTGAGCCGGTCCCGAGGGAGCAACCGCAGAAGTCGAATTGTTAAATGATGACATGGTCTCTACTCTTCACAAAGCACTTTTTCTTCTTAACATTATATCCATCACTTTTTTCTCTTTTGATAAAAATAGAGTACTTCAAAAATATTATTGTTTTAAGTTAAATTCATTTATCTAAAAATAGAGTACTTAAAGAATATTATATTGTCTTCCTAAAAAATCTAATAAATCCCATTGATATGAAAAAAATATAAAAAATAATACAACTGGTATTGCTTCTAATTCTTTTACTCTTTTATGTTCAAAACCATATAAACCATTAAATGGTGATGGTATTAATTCAAATATATTTCTAAAAATATATAATATAACAGCAGAAATGATGAGTAAAAATAATCCTTTAAATAATAAAAATCTAAAATGATTTTTATTTTTTTTAAATTCTTTTTCTTCTTTTTCACGATTAAATTCACCAAATTGTTTGTTTAATATAAAACATATAAAATAAATTATAAAATATGATAAAATTGATATATAGATAATATCAGCTATTTTTACAAAACGAAACTTTAAATTTAAACTTTCTTTCATTTATTCTTTAATTATTTATAATATTTTTATTTATTCATAATAAATTAAAAACATACAAATGATGATTTTTCAGTAAAATAAGTTTCATCAAATTTAGTTGGATACACATAAGGTAAAGTTTCCACTTCATACATTAAAATTTTTATATATTTATTTTTATCATATACATTTTTAAATCCTGTTATCTTTTTTGGTATTTTTATTATTTCTTTTTTTATCACTTTAAATTCTATATTTCTTGGTAATAAAATTTCAAATTCATCATATGCTGTTTCATTCCAAGTTTTTAATGACTTTAAAAAATCACTTCGTTTATCATGTTCTTCAAAAAGTATATTTGTTAAAAATAAAAATGGTATCTTATCTTTTTCATGAATATTCATTTTTATAATTATTTTTTCTTCTACTGATTTATTATATTTTGCAAAACCTTTAGCAAAACTAAATGCTATTTGTGGATTTAATGATGTACTTAAAAAATAATCATTTTTAACTATTTCTCCTACTTTATAATCATAACTTGTTTTATATTTCATATCAACTATTTCCCCAAATTTTGTAAAATTATCTTTATTTATTTTTTTTTTGATATCATCATCTTTTCTTACTTTTACTCCTCTATATAATACTATATTTGGTAAAGTATTCATTTTTGTATAAATAATATCAAATGTATTAATATAATTTATAATATTTTGTGTATACTTGTTTTTTATTTTTTCTGAATTTTCTGGAAAAAAGTATTTAATTTTAGTATTATCATTTATTTTTTCCAATTTGTTATTTTCTTTTTCTGATATATTTTTTTCTTTTACTGTTATAATTTCTTTTTTCTTTTTTTTTTTCTCTTTATCATCATCAAATAAATATTTCATATTATAAGAATCATATTTTATAACTAAAGGAAGTTTTTTAAATTTTAATATTTTATTAATCATATAAAATCCTATTCCTTTATAATCAACTAAAACATCAAATTCTTTTTTTGTTAATTTTTTCATTGAATTTATACTTTTTTGAAAAAAACTTTTTTCAGGTAAAGGTAATTCTAACTCTGTTTTCCATATATTCCAAATTTTTTCTTTTTCTTTCATTTATCTATTTTTTATTTATATATTTTTTATAATACATAGTTTATAATATATTGTATTTTTATATTTACAATGATTCTTCAAACATTAATTCCATTTTTATCATTTCCATCTCTTCTCCACTTTCTATATAGATACTAAAATAACTAAAAATATGAATTAATAAATTTAATAATTCTTTTACGGAATCGTCTTTTTCATAATAATGTATTATATATGTAAAAATATAAAAATGTATATGCATATTTATATCTTCTATTTCACTATCATCTGTTATCATTTGATTTGATAATACTTCAATTGCATTATTATATATATCTCCATTTCTTAAAATAAAATGTGTATTTATATCATTTGATAAATACATAATTGAATCAATATTCATATAATTTTTTATATCTGGTTCAAAAAACAAAAAATCATAATCAAATATTTGCAAATTTACTATTAATTCATTTAAATTAGAACGTATACTTTTATATAAAAATTTAAAATTATCTGGAGTTAACATTTTATTTCTTTTTATTAATTTAATAAATTAAATACATAATTTATTATAATTGTAAAAATCATTTTTTATTTAAATAATTATTTAACGTAAATTATTTAATTTTTAACGTAAATAAAAAAAAATGAATTATTTTTATTTTTGTAATAATGATATTATAAAAATATAACAAAATTATTTATATAAAATGGAGGAACACGATTTTCAACCTTTTTTTACAAATGAATGTAATTTAATATCTGAAGATATTTTAAAAATTTTTGAAGATAAACTTACACCATTCTTTGAAAAACTTGAACCCGCTAAAATTTATGATTTAGTAAATCGTTCTGAAGTTTTTCACGAAATGAGAGATTGTTTAAAAACTGTTATTTATGAAAAAGAATTTTTTGACTTAGCTAATACCTATTTATTACCTATTATTAATAATATTGCCATTGAACATAAACATATTTTTGAATTTATACCTTCTCATGTTGATTTAATTAAATATCACAAAGAAAATTATTTTAACCCCCATATCGATTTTGTTAGTAATCATACTAATTTTACGAAACAATATACACTTTTAATTGGTTTTAATACAATTGATGAAGGAGAAACCTATATTTGGGATAAAAATATTAATGATTTTAAACCATTTAAAGAAACTGTAACAAGGGGAGGTATGGTTTGGTTTTGTTCAGATATTAAACATTTTGCTGATAAAATAAAAAAAAATAATACAAAAATTGTATTATCTTATCAATTAAAAGCAATTAAAATTGAAGATGAATTTAATTATGAAAATACGGTTATTTTAAAACCATCTGATAAAAATGATATTGAATATTATATACCAAAAAATTTAATACAAAATACTTTATTTGAAGTTATGATTCAAAATAATGATAGCGATTTAATATCAAAATCTGAACAAAATAATATTATTCGTATTGAAACAAATCTTGAAAATGACAAATTATTAAAAATTATTCAATATCTTAAAAAAGAAAAAGATTTTAGTGTTGAAGAATTAGAAGATATACGTACCATCTTAAATTTTTATATGATTAATCATGTTCAATTTATGGATTTTAAAATACCTTCTAAATATTTACAATATTTAAATGAAAATTTTGTTGATAAAGATTATATTCTTTTTAATCGATTTGAACCCTGGATGGTAGAATGGGCAAAAGAAATGAATTATATACCTTTTCAAATTATTTTGCATTTTAAAGACACTGAACCAAATAATATTAAAAATACATATCATAAAAATTTATTAAAACAATTGTCTAAATTTACTGACAATTATTATTCTTTTTGGGATAATATTAATAATTATTTAGAAAAATCAAAAAAAATATTAAATCAAACTCATTCTTTAAATAATAATATGTCTGAAGAAAATTTAAACAAAAACAATATTTTTTCAATATTAAATAAAACATCTTTTGACTTTTTAGAATTTAAAAATATAAAAACACATTTTACTTTAAATTTTTTTAGTCAAAATGATTATTATGAAGATTATGATGATTATGATTATGAAATGAATAATTATTATTATGATTTTTATGAATATGATGATTTTTGTTTAGATAAATTATTTAATGGTTATGAAGAATCAAAACCAATTGATATATTTAAAGAAGAATCAAAAAATATTAATACATATTGTAATTATTTACATTCGAATAATGAAAATGATATTAAACAAAATAAATTTAAATTTAAAAATATTAGTAAAGAAGATATATATATAAATCTTAATAATAAATATAAAAATATAAAATACTATATTGAATTTATACAAAAAAATTTAACTAAATATAATTTAAATTTTGATAATTTTTCACTTGATGATAAATATGAATATTTACTAATGCAAGAATGTTTCGGAGATAATTTTAATTATCCACATTTTAAATCTTTAAATTTTAATATTCAAACATTATTTATATTTAGTCAAAATGATTTTCATTATCATACTAAATTCAAAAGAATGTCATTTTATGAAAATTTAACTAATTTAGATAAACATGATATTCCATATGACGATAAATTTATGGATTTTGAAAAAAATAGTTTTCAAATTAATATAGATAAACTTAAACTCAAATATGGAGATGTTATTCAAAAAAATGATAAATTTATTGAAATATTAACTACTATTAATAATGGTGAATTATTATTTGGAACTAATAATTTTAGTATTATTGCTCAAATTATTAATTCTTATCAAAAAAAAGATAACTCAAATATTGCTTTATTAGATAAATTAAAAAGTATTATACATATGTATCAATATTTACAATTTAATTATTTTGATAAAATTAATATAAATCATCATATTCATTTATTTCTTGATGATGCTTTTTTTAAATTAGAACTATTATATAATTTTATGGACATTGACATTGTTAATGATCTATTAAACATTCGTTTTAATAATTTTTGTAATTATTTACTTTACAAAAATCCTTTTTTAGTTAATAATAAATACCCAAAATTAGAAAATGTAAATATTCATGATAATAATTCATCAGAAGAATTTTATAGACATCATAATATTGATTTTGATAATGACAAAAATAATACATTTAATAGTGATTTATCCGAAAAAAATAATTCTTATTTTGAAAGTCATTTTGATTTAAATATTGATGATAAAAAAAGAATATTCAAAGTTATCAACAATTTAGATAATAAAAGTGCAATTGCATTTAGAGATAATATTAAATATTTATATAGTTATGAAGAATCTGGATGTAATGATGATGGTGGTGATATTTATCATGAATATGAGAATTATCATTTTAATATATTTTATGTTTATTTTGGTTTTCTTAAAAATAAAAATCATTAAAAATAAAATTTAATTAAAATTATCAATTTGAAATTTATAAAAAAAAAATGAATAATTATTTATTTTAATTTTATTATTTGTATATTTTTATAAAAAATAAAACGTAAAAATGATTATTTATATTCGTTCTTTAACTGGTCGTAAAATTGAATACAATATTGAACAAAATTCAACAGTATTTCAACTTAAAGAAAATATTCAAGAAAAAGAAGGTATTGATTTATCACAAATTCGTTTAATTTTAGGAGGTAAACAGTTAAATGATCATGAAAATTTTACAAATATGCTACCTGGAAGTACTATTCATTGTATTCTTCAATTAAGAGGTGGTTAAATAAAAAAATATAATTTATAAATAAAAAAATAATTAAAAATAACAAAAAAATAAAGTAAAAATAAAAAATTATAAAAATATAATTTTAATGAATCATAATAATATTTGATAAGATATATGTATTCACATTTCTTTTTAATTTAATTGATACCAATATTTGATTCATTACTTCAATATCTTTTATATTATCATCGATATCAAAATTTGTATATTCATCATCATTTATTGTTTCATTTTTTTTTTTAACATATTTAATGTCTTCCATTATTTCACTAATATTTATATATTCATTATCTTCCTCCTCATTAACTAATGTTTCAGATGAATTTTCTAATGTTTCTAATTGTTTTTTTAAAAATAAATTATCTTCAACAAATTGATGTAAATCTTCTAAGCTCTGCGCTAATTCATCTTCTTCTATAAATTCTTCTTCTGTTGATTCTGATAAAGATAACATTTTTCTTTGTAAAAATTCAATATCTTTGATATGTTCTATTTTAGAAGAATTATTAGTTCCTAACCATCTTTGTTCAACAAAATGAGCATATTCAAGACCATTAAAATCTCTTAAACCATATAATAATCTTAATTTTATACATTCATTAAAAATATCTAACATTGAATTTTCAAATAACATGTTTTCAAAATATTCATATACTTTTTTATTATTAATTTTTAAAGAATGTTCATATAAACTAATATCAAAATTATATTTTAAATAATCTTCAAAAATAACACTTAAAAATATAATTTTTGTTGTGTCTATCATATGTATTATCAATTCTTTAAAATTATCATATTCTTCTATCCTTTTTTTACTCAATAAATAATTAAATGTTTCGAATTTATTTTCATTTACACTTAATTCTAAATATTTATTTTTTTGTAAATCTATATTTTCTATATTTGTTTGAAGAAAAGTTAAAATTACTGGGTTATTACTTAATATTGAATATTCTATCATTTCTTCACAAAAATGTATTTTATTTGTTTCTTTAAAATACTCTAATGCACGAACATTACTATTATCTATAGTAAACTTTAAATGGTCTTTATTTAATTCTATATTTTTTTGTTTTAAATACTCATCAAATTCGATTGAGTTAAACTCACTAATATTGCTTAATTTTGTATACACAACATCCATTTTAATAATTATTAGTTATATGGATATATTTACTTTTTTTATAATAATAAATATTTTTCAATATTCCAACAAAATTATTTTCATTTTTTTTTATTTTTTTACGTATTTATTTTACGTAAAATTTATTAAAAAATTTGATTATTTATACATCTTATTTTAATTTTCTTTATCATATATTGTACACTCTTCTACCAAATAACAAGTAAAATGGGTGTATTCAAACTGCGTTCTTACATTATTAATTGCTTCGGGACTAATCCTGATGTTCTAACAAGAATTGATTTTTCTAAAATCAAGAATCAAACTATAGGTGTAGATATATTATGTATTTTACATAATATTATGAAAGAATATGATAATATGGAAATGGGTATTACTCATTTTTTAAATAAACTACTCATGAATAATATTAGTGCTCTTTTTGTATTTGACGGTATTGAAAAAAATAAACTTAAAATACCTAAAAATATACAGAGACGTAAGGAAAATAGACTAAAAGATTATCGTTTTGATATGATAAATATTGTTCTAAAATATAGAAAAATGGGTATAAATAATGATAATTGTCAATTGTTAAAAGAAGAATTAAATGAATTTATTCATTTAAGTAAAATGTCTGAAGAAGCTAAATATCCTGACAAAGGATGTTCAGATGATATTTTACCATCTTTTAAATTCAACAAAAAATATATTGATTTATTAAAAATATTTAATTGTAATATTGATTATTTCGATTATATATATCATGAATTAGAAAAAGAAACAAAATATGCTAAACCTGAAGATATAATTATTGCTATACAAATAATTCAACAATTTATTGAAGAACATGAAGCTCAATTTCAAATAATAAGAGCTTCTGGAGAAGCTGATTTATTGCTTAAAAAATTATATAAAGAAGGTTTATTTTCTATTTGTTTAACTAATGATACTGATTTATTAGCACATGGTGTAAATAAATGTCTATTTTTTGATAATTGTGATTTTGACAAAATGTATTTTATCAATCGTATTGGATTAATTAATCAAATTAAAATTAATTTTAAAATTGATCCTAAAATAAGAGATATGGACAATTTATTCTTAAATATGTGTATTTTATCAGGTACTGATTATTCACCTAATTTTGAATTAATTCATCTCAAAGGATTTAATCAAAATCATATTATTCAACTTCTTGTGTTTAATTCTATTCATAAACTTAAATCAAAAAAAAATGAATTAGAATTTAAATATAAAAATATATCACAAATTCTTGATTTATATGATGAAATCAGATTAATATATATCTAGTAATATTACTATATTTTTAATATAATAATAAATTTATAATATATTTTATTTATAAAAAATTAATAATTTTATTTTTTTTAATTATTCATCATTATTAATCATTGAAACAGAATCATTCATTGATAAAGTCTCATATTGTTCACTTAATTCACCAAACTTTTCTTCAAAATGGTTTTTTAGTTTTGTAATACGAGTTTTTTGAATAGATATAGTATTTTTCAGAGCAAGAGCAGTTTTTTCAAAATTATCATAATTTTTATTTGAATTTTCATCCATTTGATTTAAAAATTCAATAATTTTTTCATTCTCTGTTTTCATTTTATCTTTTACATTTTCAATCTCTTTTAGAAAAACATTTGTTGTTAATTCTTCATAATTTTCCTGTCTTTGTACTAGCTTTTCAAGTGTTTTTTTCATTTTTAAATTTTCATCTTCTAAATAAATAATTCTTTTCTTATTTTCATTTATTGTTTTAATATAAAAAGTTTCCATTGAAAATAGATTTAAATATGTAGATAAAGCAATTATCCATAAAAATACATTTCTGTACTCATAAAAATTATCTACTAAATTTAAATAAAATTCACGATAATCTAATCCTAAATTTAGATAATTTGGTATCGATTCTTTAATAAAATTTCCGATATATTCATAAATCATTTTTACGTGATTTAGACAATTAATTATTATATAGAATAATTATTAAATTCATAATTTTATATTTTTCATTTTTTTATATTCTTATTTACGTTTAATAATTTATAAAAAAAAATTTTAATTAATAAATATTCTTTAAAATGAACGATTCTAAAAATCCTGTTCCTAATAAATACCCCTTTGTTTTGTTTTTAAGAAAAAAGGAATATAATAATATTGATGATTTTTTAAATCTTCACAAAAATCTATTTGAATTCTCATTCAAAATTATTAATTATGAAGAAAATAATGAATTACCATCTGAAGAAACAAAAAAAGATGTATATTCTTTATTTTCAGAAGAATTTAATTTATTAATTTCAATTGGTGATAATTGGTCTGAATATAAAAATGTTGAAAAAATATTTATTCCTAAATTTAATAAAAAATGGTTACATATTCAACCTCGTTCTTTAAATGAAGTTCAAAATCTTAATAATGTTATTTTAAATGCTTTTATTCAAAATTTACCTAATAGAACTTCGTTTAGACCTAAAATATCTTGTTTTTCTACTTGTTTTAATTCATTTGAAAAATTATATCGTCCATTTAATAGTCTTCTTAAACAAAATTTTTTAGATTGGGAATGGGTTATTATTGATGATAGTAAAGATGATTCAAATTTTCAATTTATTCGTGAAAATATATCTTCTAAAGATCATCGTATTCGAGCTTATAGAAAAGATTTTCATAGTGGAAATATTGGTAATGTTAAAAATGAAGTTGTTTTATTATGCAGAGGTCAATATGTTCTTGAATTAGATCATGATGATGAAATTTTACCTGATACTCTTTTTGAAATTGTTAAAGCTTTCGACGAAAATCCGGAAGTAGGATTTGTTTATATGAATTTCGCTGAATGTTATGAAGATAAATCACCTTTCCGTTATGGTGATGGATGGGGTATGGGTTATGGTGGATATTATCAACAAATGTATGAAAATAATTTATATGAAGTTGCAGTTTCGTGTGATATTAATGATGTTTCTATGTCTAATATTGTTGGAGTACCTAATCATCCTAGAGCATGGAGAAAAGATACATTATTAGAAATTGGAAATTATTCTGAAGCTTTACCAGTTGCCGATGATTACGAATTATTAGTTTTAACATGTTTAAAAACAAAAATGCTTAAAATTAATAAATTAGGTTATATTCAATATAAAAATAATTCTAATAATAATTTTTCATTAATTCGTAATTGGGAAATTAACAAACTACAAAGTAATATTTCTAAAAAATATTATGAACGTTTTAATGTTTTAGAATTTTTTGAAAAACAAGGTGTTCAAGAAAATAAAAATAAAGAAAATAAATTTATCAATTTAATCAAAAATTAAATCTTTTTATATTATATAATAATATAAATATGAATAATTCATCTACTTTAACTAATACTAAAGCTTTCCAAATTTGGATTGCATTTTTAATTTTTATAATCATCCTTTCATTTATACTCTATTATAAAAAATATTCTATTTCTAATATAATTATTATTGATATAGCTCTTTTTATTGCATATACTCTTATTGTTAATATTTCTGTTTATTATTATGTTACAAATTATTTAGTTCCAAATAGAAAATAAAAATAAAATGTGAAAATTATAAATAAATATTTTTTATTTAATTCAATTTAAAAAAAATTAAATATTTTTAAATTTTTTACACTATTTTTTTTATCAATTATTTTATTGTTATTTTTACAATAAAAATTTAAATTATAAAAAATATTTTAACAAGTAATTTTTAATTTCTTGCTATTTTTTATGAAGTTGTGATCAACTATAAAGAGATTTAATCATTTTTCAAAAAAAGTTAAATTATATAAAATTATAAAAAAAAATTATATTTTTTAAATTTTTTTACTTTTTTTTTTATCAATTTTTTTATTGTTATTTTTACAATAAAAATTTAAATTATATATAATATTTTAACAAGTAATTTTTAATTTCTTGCTATTTTTTATGAAGTTGTGATCAACTATAAAGAGATTTAATCATTTTTCAAAAAAAAAATTAAATTATATAAAATTATAAAAAAGTATATTTTTTATGATTAATTATTATTTTTTTTATAATGAATATCATAAATATAAAAAAAACCTTTTTGATCAACTTCATCAAAATAATACATTAAATAATATTCAATATCCATATCGATTGTTTTTTCAAACATTAATTCTATTTTTTTTGCATCTAAAATTGTTACATCATTTATTCTATTTCTTATTTCTTCATAATCTTTATTTATTTGTTCTTGAGATATTTTATTATTTTCTGTTCGAACTACTGCTAATAATTTTTCAATACTCTCTTTCATTTTAGGATTTTTCATAAATGGTGTCACTTCTTTTACATTCAATTTAATATTATAATTAAAAATAATATCTATTCTTAAATGTTTTGATATATTTAATATTTTTTTTTGACTATCAAATAAATTTGAAAAATCATTACAGGATTTTATATTATTATTTAATATTAATTCTTCACTCTTCAAATTATATACTTGATTATTATTATTATTTTGAATTTCATCTTCTTCAAAATTGTTTATTACATCATGATTATTTTCAAGTAGATTATGTACATTTACAAGTGCATTAAGCACATTTTTATCTTCATTTTCATCATATAAATGATTTAATGATTCTTGAATATTATATTCTTCTTCTTTTATTTTTTTTATCAAATAATTATCTTTTTTTTTTGTTTTTTTTTCATCTTGAATTAAATTTTCTAATATTTTTGCTTTTAAAATATTTTTATCATTTAAATAACATTTATTTATATCTTGACACATATTTTTTCGTTCAATATGATCATTTATTCTTTTTAAATTATCACATTTATAATTACATCTTATACATTTATATTCCATTTATTTATATTATCTCTTTATTAATAAAATATTTTATATTTTTTATTTTTATTTTTATTTTTTATATTATTATTTTTAATAAAAAATAATATATTTTTTATTTTTTATTATTTTATTATCTAAAATATATTAATTTATAGTATTTAGTTATATAAAATTAAGTTTTATATAATATAATTTTTATTTATTACCATAAATTTTACAATTTTATTTTATAAATATAAAAATTAAAATATGGTAAGCTCAGTAAGAATTATTTAATATATTTTTTATTATATTATTATTTTATTTATTATATATACCATAATTCATATTATTATAAATTAAATAATTTAAGTATAAATAATTCATGATAACATATTATCATATTTTTTTATTATAAATATAAAAAATATAAATTCATTATTTAATTAGATAATATAAAAAATAATATATATATAAATATACCATTACCTTATTTTTATTATTACCATAAAATTTATAAAATAATAAATAAATTATAAAAAATAAAAATATGGTAAGTTCAGTAAGAAAATCAAAAATTCCTGTAAAAATAGTAAAAATAATTATAATATCATTATGATAATATTTTCATTTTAAATATTAAATAATTAAAATATATAAAATAAACCATATAGATATAAAATAGTAAAATTCCTAGGTTTTCACCCAAAATGTTAAAAAAACGAAAAAAAAAAAAATTAAAATTTCAATATTCTAAAAAAATAAAATGGAAAAAAAAAATATTTTCGATCAAAAACTTTTTTCCGACATTAAAAAATCAATTTTTTTTAAAACCTGGAAATTGCGTTTAAACGGAGTTTTCGGGTCAAAAATTGACCTTTTTGACCTTTTTTATACTTTTTTATACTTTTTTTATACTTTTTTATATTACCTAAATTTTAAATTAAATAAATAAATAAATAAATAATACTATATAAATAGATAATAATAAATTTAAATAAAAATTCCCACAGAAATTACACCCACAATTGTAATTACACGATTTATTAGTTTAAACGCCACCGTTTTTTTGGTGTTGGCAAAATTTTGGTGTGGAACCCGCTCATACACGAATTATTAAATTTTAATAAATCGTGTTATTTGAACAAGGATTTTTGCCAGTTTTTGGAGAAAGAAATAATAACAAAATAATAACAATAAAATATATTAATTTTTAAAATGCCAATACACAATCTCTAAAAACTCATAAAGGTGAGTGATTGGCGCAAGTGTGATTTTTTTGGAGAAAAGTCCGATACGGGATCGGGTTTTTAAAAATCTCGTTCCGTATAGGTCCCACCAAAAAAACGGAAGAAAAACGGAAAATGCTTAAAGACTAAAAATTCCCACCGATTTTTTACCCAAAAAAAATAAAAAAGGGTCTTTTTTTTGAAAAAAACTAACTTTCCGCTGAACAAAAAAATGGTTCAAAATCCGATCCCGTGTCGACATTATTTTTTTTCTAAAAAATCCGATCCCGTATCGGACAGTTTTCTTAAATTTTCAAAAGTTCAAAATCCGATCCCGTATCAATATTTGAAAAAATCCGATCCCGTATCGGACAGTTTTCTGAAAAATCAAAAAAATGCTTAAAATCCGATCCCGTGTCGATACTCAAAAAATATGGTCGTTCCGTATCGGACCGTTTTTTTCGAAAAAAAAGTATTTTTCCTAAAAATTCAAAAATTTTCCGCTATAGAAAAAATGAAAAATATGAAAAAAAATGGTTCAAAATCCGATCCCGTGTCAGCCTCGTTTTTTTTTCTAAAAAATCCGATCCCGTATCGGACAGTTTTCTGAAAATCATAAAAAATGCTTAAAATCCGATCCCGTGTCGATATTAAAAAATGTGGTCAATCCGTATCGGACCGTTTTTTCAACATTTTTGGGCAAAAAAACGGTGGGAATTCAAAAAAAAATGGTTCAAAATCCGATCCCGTGTCATCATTTGAAAAAATCCGATCCCGTATCGGACAGTTTTCTGAAATGATTTTTTAACAATTTTGGGCAAAAATATTTTGTGGGAGAAAAAAAATGGTTCAAAATCCGATCCCGTGTCAATATCATTTTTTTTCTAAAAAATCCGATCCCGTATCGGACAGTTTTCTGAAAATCATAAAAAATGCCTAAAATCCGATCCCGTGTCAATATAAAAAATAATGGTCAATCCGTGTCGGACTACTTTTCAAAAAAATGCAGAGAAAAAATGGCAAAACCCAATTCTCACCAATTCTCATTTTTCAAAAAATCAGGTCGATCCGTATCGGACTTCATTTTTTTTAAAAAATGAAAACTCGATCCGTATCGGACTATTGAATGCCATTAAATGGCGAGATTTTTGTGATTTTCCCACCGTTTTTTGCCCAAAAATGTTGAAAAATGTCATTTTTTTCCGCTGAACAAAAAGCTATAACGGCTTTTTTTTCCACCGTTTAAACGGTGGAATTGTGATTCGCAATAAAATATGTATAAAAATATTTTTATAAAAAATACAATAATTATTTGTGTATTCTAAAAATAATTAATCGCAATAAATATTTTGATTTTTCATTTTTTTTGGAATTTTTTAAAAAATCATAATTTATGGTAATAACTTTTTAAAATAGCAATAAATATATTTTAAAATGTAAATTATTATTTTATTGTATAATTATTGATATAAAAATATTAATAATTTTATAGAAAAATAAGTTTGCTTTATTTTTTTTATTTTTTTTTCATTTTTTCGTTTTTCATTTTTTTTCATTTTTTTCATTTTTTTAACTTTTTTATTTTTTTTAATTTTATGGTAAGGAACACAAAAATTAAGCAATAAATATTTTAAATTTAAAAATATTTATAAATTAAACATTAGTACATTGTTAATATTAATTTTCTATTTTTTTATTGCTAAATAACACGAATTATTAAAATTTCCATAATTCGTGTTTTTTAAATTTCCACATTTTTCCACAAAATAACACAAGTTATGGGGAATTTAATAATTCATGTTTTTGAATTTCCACATTTTTCCACAAAATAACACAAGTTATGGGGAATTTAATAATTCATGTTTTTGAATTTCCACATTTTTTCACAAAATAACACAAGTTATGGGGAAAATCATAATTCGTGTTTTTTAAATTTCCACATTTTTCCACAAAATAACACAAGTTATGGGGAATTTAATAATTCGTGTTTTTAAAATTACCACATTTTTCCACAAAATAACACAAGTTATGGGGAATTTAATAATTCGTGTTTTTAAAATTACCACATTTTTCCACAAAATAACACAAGTTATGGGGAAAATCATAATTCGTGTTTTTGAATTTCCACATTTTTCCACAAAATAACACAAATTATGGGGAAAATAATAATTCGTGTTTTTAAATTTTCCACATTCTACACGGATTATGGAAAAAATAATAACTCGTGTAATTATTCATTAATAATTATAAAATTTGAAATAGAATTTTTATTTAATTTAACATAATCAATAAATTTATTATTATTAAAATTATAAATTATGAATGACCATTCTTTTAAACATTCGATATTTAAAAATAAAGAATTGTATTCATTTAATAATAAATTATATTTTGTTTTTAATGTTTTCCAATCAATAGAATGACTCATTTCTTCAAATATTTTTTCAAATTCATCCATTGTATTTTTTAACCATTTTTCAAAATAAATAGAACGATTAACTCTTTTAAAAATATTTTCATTTAAAATAATTAAATGATTATCTTCAATATTTTCTATAAAATATAAATGATTATCTATTTTTTCATTTTTAATTTTATATTTAATATATTCAATATAACCTTTATCTAATAAATTATATAAAAATAAATAATCATTATTAGTATTTACACAATCATTTATTATACCAACATTATTTAAATTAGTATTTATATTAAGTTTATTCATAAAACATCTAGTTAATTTTTGATGTCTTAAAAGATTTGATTTATTATCAAAATAAAATCCACATTCAAAACATAAATGATATTTTTTTTTTATTTTATTTAATAAACGTTCATTCTCAAGTTGATTATATTTTTCAGTAATATTTAATTGATAATATTTAGAAAAATCAATAATATTTTCAATACCTATTTTTAAACAATTGTTTAAATATTCTAAATAAAATTTGATATGTTCTTTGTTATGATATATTGATAAACTTGATAATTTTAATTGATCCTCATTTGATAATAATAAAAAATATGTTAATTTACACTTATTTTTTTTTTTTAAATGATTTTCCATATATAATATATGGTCAGTTTCATAATTACATCTTATACAAATAAAAACCATATTTAATAATAAAATATAAACCTCTATATTTTTTATAAATTTATTTTATATATCAAAATAAACAAAATAAAATAAAAAAATAAAAAAAAAGAAATATTTAAAAAAAAACATAAAGTAATTAAGAAAAAATGGAAATTTTAACATTTAACAAAGTTCTTTTACTTACTTCTTTTATATCATCTATTTATCCAACTTATTATTATTTAAAAAATAGTATAATACCTTTTGAAAATTTATATAAAATGAATAAAAATGGTATGTTTTTAGATATTTTAAATAAAGGAAATAATTTAGATTCAAAACCTTATAATTATTATGTATTTTCTATTCAAAAATGGTGTGGAAAAGATTATCAAATACATGGTTTATGGCCTCAGTATGATACTAATTCTTATCCTACTTATTGTTCAGCACCAACATATGTAAATGTTGATGGTGATTTATATGATGAAATGAATACATATTGGAATAATTGTGGTGATGAACAAAGTTTTTGGGACCATGAATATACAAAACATTTATCATGTGTATATGAACAATATGGATTAAAAGAGACTGATAGTTTTCAATTAACTCTAAATTTATTTAAAGAATTTACGTTTGAAGATTTTGAAAAGTGTGATAATCAAAGTGATTGTATAGTTGGTTGTTTTGATTTAGATTTAAATAAGATAACATGTCCTTAAAAAGTATAAACGTAAATATTAAAATTAAAAAAATGAATATATTTTTTATAACAATTTAAAACATTTTGTTTTAAATTAAAAAATCTCAAAAATGGAATTTGTAGAAGAAACAGTTAATTTAAATGATAACATTGAAGAAGATAATACTCCTAATTTTGAAATAGAGAGTATTGATTCAAATGAAAATTTTGAATTAGAAGATGAGATTGAAAATGACCTTCAAAATAAGATGATGGGAGAACATTTTTCAAATTCTTCTAACAAAAAACAAAAAAAGGATGATATCGATTTATTTGGAGACGATGATATTAATTTTTCAAATTTTGTATCTGAACCAAAAACAACAAATTCAACAAATAATTCAATGTATTATTTTGAAAGATTTATGAATAACAGAAATGGATATTTAACACATAATAATTATTATGATAATAATCCGTATTATTCAAGAGATTTAATAAATTCATCTTATTATGGTAAAAAAAAAGAACCAGAAACGAAGAAGAATTTTACAAAAGAAGAAATTGATGAAATTTTTAATAAAATTGAAGATAAAGATGCAAAATTTAATCCAGATTGTGATGAAGTATTTAATAATTATTTAAATAATTATACTTTAAAGAAAAATATTAAAATAGAAATTGAATTTACTATAAATATTAATGAAAAAGAACAAAACAGTATTTTAGAAGAATTTGATAATATTAATTATGATGATTTTTACAAAAAAAATATTCCTAATAAAAGATCAAATTTAACACCCATATATAATTTTATGAAAGAACAAAAAAAAGAAGAACAAAATCAAGAGCCAAAGCTTCTAAATCAAACTCAATTTGATTTTTTTAAATACAAAAATTTTGAAAGTAGTGATTATGAAAATGATGATTTTGACCTTTTTGATGATTCAATTAAAATACCTGAAAAAGAAAATATTAAATCAACATCTAATTCAGATGAAGAAGATGACAATGATAATTATTCAGTAAGAAATTGTGGAACTAAAAAGTCTGATAAATTTGATAGTAAAGGTGAAATATCAGAAATATTTAATAAAACATTTTTATATTTTAATAGTTCAAGTTTTACAGAGAATGATTTAATACCTGACTATAATTTTATTTTTGAAAATTGTAAACCAGGAGAAGAATATTATGAGACAATTGAAAGATGTTTAGACAATATGTATTTTGAAAAGTATTTTTATGAATATTTTAGTAATAATTTTTTTCAATCAGTATATAAACGAAAATCAGGAAATTATGTTAAAAAAGATGATGAATCAGAATCGGAATTATACGAAATTGATAAATCATTATTTAATATTTGTTTAATGAATTTAGTTAACAAAAATATAGATGTCAATCATATTTTAACTAGAGATTTATTTGCAGCATATGTATATGTTTTTTCATTTATTGAAGATGTTATTTGTCATTATTATTATCATTTAGAGAATGATATTAAAGATATATCACTTCATACATATGAAAGTCTATCTAAATTAATATCAAATGAAAAAAGAGAATATTATTTAGATAATAAGAGTATCCCTAGTAGATATCTAATGTTTTTATCAATATGGATATTTGCACTTAACAGAATGGATATTTTTCCCAATAAAGAATCTATTATTATGAATATTTATCATTTAGATTTTATATTTGAAGATATTATTAATTTTGAAGGAAGTGATGATGAAAATTATTGTTATGATTCAGAACCTGAACCAGATTTTAATGAATTAGAAAACGAAAATAAGGATATTGATCCTAATATGGATAATATGCAATTTGTTAATAATAATTATCAAATTAATTTTGATTCTTTTTCTCTTTAGTTATATAATAATAAATAATTTTTATTATTATTAAATTTATAAAATTTATAATATTATAGTTTAATTTTTATTTTAATTTATTTTTTATAATTTATTTGATAATTAAAAAATCATTTATTCATTTAATTCTTTTTGTACTAAGCTTTGTGTCTCTTTATTATCTTTAATTTTATTAATATTATTACTTGTTCTAATATTTTTATGTGCTTGAAATAAATGTTTAATATGACTCATTTCTTTATCTACTTCTTTCATAGGTAAATGACGTCTTAAATATTGTCTGACTTTTAGAAGATTAATCGAATCCTCATCAATTTGTGTAGAAGATAATAAATTAATTTCATTTTCATTAAGAGTTGGTTTAATTTCTGAAAATTCTAAACCAGTTTTTAAGATTTCATGTTCTTCATATTGTTCTAATTCTTTCTCATTTCCAATAAAAGTTCCTTCAACAAAAATCCAAGGGGACTGTTCTTCAACAATTTTCATAAATTCTAAATAATCAGTAATATTAGTAAAAATTTCATTAATATGTTTAAATTCAACATCATATTTCGAATATTTATCTTTATATTCAACATGTTCTGAAGTATCAGATAAAATTAGAATCTGATTATTTTCAGCATGACACAATAAATATTTTGAAACATTTTCAAAATTTTCACGTTTACAATCTTCTTTATTTTCCTTTAAAATTCTATTTTGATTTTCAATTGATAAATGAACTTCATTATTTATTTTTTTTGAAGCAAAAATATCAACGTAAAATCCAAAAAATAAAATCATAACAGCAAATGATAAAATAAATTTAGTTATTAAATTATATTTTTCCGCTGAATTTTTATTATCTTGATTGGTATTTTTTTCATATTCCTGATAATCACCCGATTCTTGGTCATAATTTTCATTTTTTGTATAATCTGATTTATTCGGTCTTTTATGTAACGTATGATAAGGTAATTGAATACTCATTTTTATAGTATATTATATATTTAATATTTCTTTAAATCAAAATGTAAATAATATAATTTTCATTTTTTTTTAGATTTAGATAAACGAAAAAAAAAGTGAAAATAAAAATTTGATAAACTAAAAAAATTATAAACTTAAAAAAAAAACACTATACATATATATAACGTATAAAAATAATAATAAAAATGGAATCAAATCATTATGAAGATGATATTTTTTGTGATAAAAATGATAAATTGGAATTATTAATTAATAATAATATATTTGTAAATATAGGCTTTATATCCTTTTTAAATAGATGTATAAAAGGTTTTGATAGAGTTATAGTTAATTATGATAAAAAAACAACACTAAAAGATTATATGAACAAAGTATTTCCAGTCAAAAAAATAGATAATATTATTGGTAAAATTAAAAATAAAGAAATTTCCAAAGAAGATTATTTTCATATTGAAAGTATGTTAAATTCTTATTTAATTGAACATAAAATAAAAAAAATTAGATTTGATTGTAAACTAAGTTATTTACTTTGTAATCAAAAAAAAATATTTTACAATGATCATGGACATTTTATGAGAATGGTTATAGCTATGTCATTTTTAAAACGATTTACAACAAATGAAATTTTACAAATGGCACATATTTATTTTGATTTTATTCATGCTAATGTATCATATATAAACAATTCTAATAAGAAATTTAATTTAAAATGCAATATTTCTATTTTTAGTAATTTTATAGATTATCATCCTAATCTTGAATTTTTCTTTATTAATGATACTCAAAGACCTACTAATGAAATTGATGATATTAATGAAAGTAAAACGAATGATTCATTGGTAAATGAACCAATACAAATTATATCAGTTAAAGATATTGAAAAAACATTTGAAAAAAATAAAAATAATCAAGTTGTAAATGCAATTTATTTTAAAGATATCGAAAAAATGTTATTAAATAACTATAATATGGAAAATGATATAAATAAGATAATTGAAGAAAAACAAGATAATTTTGATGATTTAAATGAAGAAATACCAGATACAAATGAAGAAGAATCAAAAACAATAGAATCCTTAAAATCATTAAGTATTTTTGGTTTGAATGATATTAAAACAGGTAGAATTTCACCAAATGGACGAATATCTCCTGTTTATTCAAAATGTGAATCATTTGGTGTTGAACATTTTAGAAGTCGTTTACAAAGATATATAAATATTTATTCTTAAATTTATATATATATTTATAAAAAAATAATAATAAAACAAAAATAAAAACAATAAAAACAATATAAAATAAAAAAAATTTAAAAATTTAAATAATATTTTTTCTGTATAAAATACAATTATTTTGTATTTTATTTAAATTTTGAATTACATTTTCTTTAATTTTATTTTCTTCTTTTAATTTTAACCATATATCAAATAACTTTTCTCTTTCATCAAAAATAATATTTTTATTTTCATATTTATTTTGTTCATCAATATTTATATTTTCACTTAATATAAAACCATAATTATTTAAAATAGGTATTGTTCTAAATGTCTCAAAACAATAACATTTTTTTATTCTATGAATATTTAAATAATAAGTATATTTATGATATATCTTTTTAAATTCTTCAAAATCCCATATATTGTCTATAATTATAATATCATCTTTAAACATATCAATTATTTTCTTTCTTTCATTATTTATTATTCCAATAAAAACAATTTTATGAATATTTTTAATTCTTTCATTATAATTTATTTCATTTATATAATTTATATCTTCATTAAAAGTTAAAATACAATCTTTAAATGGTATATTATAAATTGGTTTATAATATAATAAATTACCTTTTGAATAAGTCCATAATTCGCTAATTTGATATTTATTAATTAAATTTGAATATGTTTTTTTATAAATAAGTAAATTTAAAGGTTCAGTTATATATAAAATTTTATGAATTTTTATTTTATTTAGTTCTTCTTTATTTTTTAATATTTTATTATTATTTAATAAGTCTATAGGATGACATATATATAATAATTGAATATTTTCTTTATTTTCTTCATTTTTTATTTTATCTAAAAAATGAATATTAAAATCATTTTCATCATCAATATTATTCCAATTTATAAATTGAATATTATTTTTTTTTAAATGATTTATAAAAGAATTTATCCAAATTCGATGTAATTTATCAAATGGATGATATATATAATATTTTATCATATAATATATTTAAAATAAATATATTTTTTTTATTTGTTTTTTATTTGCGTTTAATTAAAAATTATTTAATTAAAATAAGTTAAAAAAAAATTTATTTAAAAATAATATATATAGAAAATGGAATCAGAAAATATAAAAAAAAATGTAAAAAAAACAGTTCTTTCAACACATATTATTTTATGTATATTGATTTATATCTATAAACTAAAAAATATAATTAATAACAATACATCTAATATATCACAATCTTCTAATAATAATTCTTCAAGATTAATGAATTTAAAAAAAATAACAGAAATGGGTGTTGATATTGTATCAAAAAATTATAGTGGTTTATTTTTTAGATTATTGCCTTATTCACAAAAAATATTTAGTGGATTAACAAAATTTAAAGAAAAAATGAGAACACAAAATAATTAAGATTATTATAAATTTAATTAATATTTTACTTAAATTATATAGCGATATGCTTATAATTCTTTGACTAATTCGTTATAGTGAAAACCTCCATTTTCAAGAATTTTGGGTATTTTATTAAATACAAAAAATTCTTTACTACTTTCATTATTATTATTATTAGGTGGTATATATGATATTTTCTCAATATTATCAACAATATTTTTATTTTTGATTTGATGAGATAATTTAAATATTTTTTTCATTTGAACTCGTTTTTGAAATTTACGAATAAAACGAATTAAAGGTATAATTTTTTCATTCATATAATTTTCAATTCCATGATTAAATATATATGAATTTATTTCTTCACCATCTACTTCATTCCATAACTCAATTAATTCTTCTGATTTTTCAATTTCAAAATTATTCATAAATTCATCTAATTCAAATGAATTGAAATTATCATTATTTTTAACATTTAAATCAATATCTTTAATAATATCTTTAACTAAATTTTCTTTAAACATATATTGAATCATCTTTTTATATGGTTCTTCATATCCATTCTCATCCCAATAATAAGATTCTAAAGAATAATTTTCTTCTTTTGTTATTTCTCCTTCTTCAATTTCTAAAAAATACACAAAATCACATCCAGGTTCTTCACTTTTTAATTTAAAAATTAAATCTTTATATTTTTTACCAACTTTTTTTAACCATTCTGTAGGAGGAGACCATGGAGTTGAAAACACATATTGAGCTGTTTCAGATTCTTCATCAAAAAAAAGTTCAACATCACTTGCATCCCATTTACATCCCCATTCTTTAACTGCTCTATCATAATTCCATTCTCCAATTGAAACAGATTTTTCAAAAGAAAGTTTACTTAATTCATAATCTTTATCTGAATTATCTAAGCGCTGCTCTAATGAATCATCTTTATCGTTACGATTTTCTTCAATAAATTTTTTTAAAATATCTTTTTCTCCATTTACGTCTAAATAATTTATACACCAATTCGGCATTTTTTATTTTATATACGTTAATTATTAGTATAATAATATATAAATTATATATCTTTTTCATAAAATATTAAATCATTTTTTTTAAGTATTTTTTATTATACGTAAATTAATTCAACTTAAAAAAAATGATTTTTTAATTTTTAAGAATTTAGATTATAAAATTATTAATAAAGAAGAGCAAAAAAACATATATAAAAAAATGAGTTCAACTTATTATTATTCAGATGATGACGAAGAATATAATTATGAATATAAAGAAGCGCAAAGCTTAGAAGAAAATACAACTAAACTAATTCAAGAGATAAATCATGATGAAGGAACTAATTATTTTAATATTCAAGAAGTAAATGTATATAATGTTATGATAGAATATATTTCAAAAATTGCTTATACATTAGATATTTCAATAAATAGTGCAACATTATTATTAATTGATTATAGATGGAATGAAGATAAAATTTACCAAGAAATTGGTAATGATTCAACATTTATAGAAAAATATACTAATTTTAAAGAATTAGAATATCAAAAAATTAATTTATTAAAAAATGATTTTAAATGTACTATTTGTGATAATAATTCATCAAATATAGTTAGTTTATCTTGTGGACATGCATTTTGTGAAGATTGTTATCAACAATATTTAGAAGTAAATGTAAATGAAGGTATGAGTGTATTAAATCTAAAATGTCCATCATATAAATGTGAACATAGAATAATACCTACTTATTTTGAGTTATATTGTAATAAAGAAATATTTAATAAATATAAACGTTTTTTAACAAAAAATTATATGGAGTGTAAAAAAGGTATGCAATATTGTAGAGGACATTGTTGTCAATCAGTATTTATTCGTCAAGATATGATACATTTAATGGGAACTATAGAAGGAGAAGTTAAAAAATGTAAAAATACATGTGCAGATATATTTGTAGAATGTAGTGATTGTAAAAATCGACAATGTTTTAAATGTAATAGTGAGGAACATTATCCTATAACTTGTGAACAATTAGTATCATGGTTAGAAAGAGATAGAAATGAAGGTCAAACAATGAATTGGATTGTTGTAAACACTAAAAAATGTCCTAATTGTAGAAATCCTATTGAAAAAAATCAAGGTTGTAGACATATGAAATGTAAAAATTGTAATCATGATTTTTGTTGGGATTGTATGCATAAATGGGATACAAATTGTGGTTATGGTAAAACATGCAACGGAAAAGTTAAAGAAGGTTATGAAACAGAAAATGACCGAAAAATAAAAAATGATGCAGCAACTGAAATTCATTATTATCTATCACATTATCAAGCATATATGAAGCAAAAAGATGCAATTAAATTTGCAATTAAATTAAAAGATTCATTAAATGTAAAAATTATGAAATGGATAGAAGTTATGGGAAATGTAGCTGAAACAGGTGAATTTTTATCAGAATCTATTGATACAGTTATTTGGAGTAGAAATATTTTAAAAAATTGTAATATATGGAAGTTTTTCACTACAGATGAAAATAGAAAAAATCTAATTAATTTATATTATGATGATTTAATGAATCAAACCGAATATTTAACATCTTTAACAGAAAAATCAATTGAAGAATTAAATAAAATAGATATTGTAAATTCAAATATGATTTTGAGAAATTCTATTAAATCAATAAATGATATTTTTAATTCATTTGAATCATAATATTAAATATTAAAAATTCAATAAAAATTGATTATTTAGTATTCATATTATATTTTACTATATAATTTTATAAAAAAAAGAAAAAAATAATAAACAATGAGTGAAAATAAACGTAAAAATAAAGTTATTTATTTAGATTTAGAAAAAGAATTATTAAATGTACATATCCAACTACATTATTTAGAATCTAAAATGAAAAAAAATTTAATAAAATGTAATCAACTCTTATATAGTCTTGAAAAAATACAACCTTATCGTGAAAGTATAGATCATGTCTTATATAAAAGCATTAATTCTTTAAATACATATAATTCATATACATCTA
>JACCDI010556621.1_pt1 | contig 25948 bp, 23 predicted proteins | sample 7442791 | NCBI WGS metagenome assembly JACCDI01 (sample SAMN15323434, study PRJNA562643) | freshwater metagenome | isolation source: river surface water | place: USA:Blue River Watershed | collected 2017-08-15
GAGTCTGGACCGTGTCTCAGTTCCAGTGTGTCTGATCATCCTCTCAAACCAGATACTGATCGTCGCCTTGGTGAGCCATTACCTCACCAACAAGCTAATCAGCCGCAAGCTTCTCTTTAGGCGGAAATTCCATTTCACTCGAAAGCATATGAGGTATTAGCAACCGTTTCCAGTTGTTATTCCTCTCCTAAAGGCAAATTCTTACGTGTTACTCACCCGTCCGCCACTTGAATTAAAAATTCTCGTACGACTTGCATGTGTAAGGCATACCGCCAGCGTTCATCCTGAGCCAGGATCAAACTCTCTTAAAATTTCCATGAGTTTTTAACTTTGAGGAAAGACTCTTTCCGTTTGAGTTATGGCCTCGAGGATAGTGGATCCTCTTCCAAGACCCTAGCAAGCGATTTATCAATTTATTTAACTTTAAAAAGTATTAATTGTTAATTAAATGATTATGTATTAGCTATTTAGTAGATAAGTAAAGTTTAGCTTCCTATTTTGCAATGTTTGTTCTCCTTTCTTTGGAAAAATATCTAGTTTTTACCCATAAAATGTTAACCCTTGACCAATTTTAAATTATCCATTAGAATTAGCGTAATGGCTAAACAAGAACGGTAAATTCTCTTCCATGAGAAACAATCCGTTATCCTCATCATCCTCCTTTTTTATTTTATTCATTCTTTCATCTTTATTCATTTATTTTATTCATTGATTCTTTCATTCATTGTTTTTTACTTTCCATGGAAGCTAATCTAAAATATCCCTGAAAGATGTTGGATACCTGTTTAGAATTGGCAAGCTTCGAAACTAGTCTTCTTGGATTGGTACTAGAAATTAGATTGGTACTAGAAAAGAATGGAAGGCTACATTAAAAGATAGGGCAAACCGTGAAAACTGACTCGGAAAACGAAACTTATTCCTTTGGAAGATTGAAAAGAAAGGCGGAAAATAGACGGGACTTCCCAAAAACCGTAAAGGATTCCAGCCATTTATATTGATAGTTTGCAACCCAAAGTTATGGATTGGTCAAGGAAAAGTTACCATTCTGGGAAAGTCATTCTTTTCAAACTTAAAATGGATTCGTCATTCCACTATCGGCCTAGGATTGTAAAAATTTTATAAGATCGATGGTACTCTGAAGATGGGCAAACCAGAAGTTAACTTTCTTCCAAATCAAGTAATTTTGTTTCCTTGGTTCGGAACGTTTTACTCCCTGACTCGTGAATCCAATCATAAAAAATATCTGGTATCGTTTGAAAGAAAAAACAAGTCGTTTTCTAATGGGTAGCAACTCTTTCTCCGAAAAAATAGATAAACTATCGAGTATTTCAAGTTTTGACGTATCTTTTTCTAGGTGATAACTACCATCATGGTCACCTTCCAGGAAAGGATTCCAAAGCAAAACTCCCAGAAGTCGAACAGAAATGACAACCCAGTCCAATCCTTCAAGACTTTCTAAATTGGAAACGATGTTTTTAGAAACTATGCCAGAAACGGTTCGATCTGCCTCGGCTCTTATGGGGTTTAGTAGGAGAAGGATCCTTGGCAACGAAGCGTGAAAACTCTCCTATCTCGAAAACATTCTCCAAAAGTCGTTCATCCTTCAAGCTTTGAGAGTCTTCCGAAAATATCCTTGCGGCGCCTTTCCGATTCGTGATTTTATTTCTGAAAACGGTCGGTCAACGGATTGAGTTGGTAGTTCCATCAGGAAACCGAAGAGTTTTCAAAAAGTTCCAAGAAACGAATGGCCCAGTTTTTAAGACTGAAAGAGATTGGGTTGGGAACTCTCGGCTCAAGTGGGATGGCTCCCTCCAAAAAACAAGATTTTCGAAGATGGAAAAAGAAAATTAAACGGGGATATCGTCGAGAATTATTCTTTTAGTATATAATGTTAGATATATTGAAATTTTTCAGAAGGAATACTATTTATGGATAATCGGTTACTAGTCATTGCTCTACCTTTATTAGTAGCAGCATCATGGGCTTTATTCAATATTGGTCGTTTAGCGATTCAACAAATTCAACGGTTAGGTCGTTAAGAAATACCCAGCGGCTCAAACGTCGTTCTCTTTATCGAAATGGAGGCTAACTGGTAAAACGACGAGTGTTATGGATACTCTGGAGATAGATGATGAATAAATGGGTTTAACCGTTATTCATCATTTCTACCCTAGAGGAATGGGGCACCTTGTTATTTCCATCGCCCCAAGTGGTTGTCTTCGAAATTCTATGTTGGAAGGGTAGCGAAAGCATAACTTTTCGCATGGCTGTGGTCTTGCTGAGTGAAACACTGTTTCAAGTTCGTTTTCTAATTCTCAAATTTCTTATGTGAGAGAAATACAGGATGTTATTACTTTGTTCTTCTATCATTCTTGAAGTAATCTTAGGGTTTAAAGTTTCATTATAAAATTTACTTGACATAAGAATTGAATGTAATTATAAAAACTTTACGCTTCCTTTTCTAGAGAAGATTCTAACTTCGAAATTTTTTCTGAAAGTAGCCACGTCTATTGTTAGAACCAGCTTAGTCGCTACTTTGGTAAAGAGCGGAATCAATCTTCCCCTTAAAATAGTGCGTCAGTTGGCGAAAAACAGCGCGTGAACGACTTTCAAGCGATGCGTTCTTCTTCCATCCTATGTTGATGGCCGGTGTATGATTTTTGCTAGATTATTAGTGTTTACAGTCTGCACTGGTAGCTTAACATCGGAATTCGTTCTGGCAATCTTTTCGAATGAAACTCTCTCAGAATGTTCGGTATATTGAAATTTTTCAGAAGGAATATGATTTACGAAGAATGGTTGGTTAGTCATGGCTCTACCTTTCTTAGTAGCAGCCTCATGGGCGTGATTCCAGATGGGTCGTTGAGCGATTCCACAAATTCAACGGTTAGGTTGTTCCGAAATAGCCCAAAAAACTTTTGTAATTTTTTGACTTTTCCAAAACTTTTCTGTATACTTACCAAAAATATATCATTCAACAGTCAACCTAACCATGGCGGTTCCTAAAAAACGAACTTCGAAAGCGAAACGAAATGCTAGAAAAGCAAATTGGAAACGGAAAGGATATCCAGCAGCTCAAAAATCGTTCTCTTTATCGAAATCGATGCTAACTGGTAAAACGACGAGTTTTATTTATACTCTTGAGATCGATGATGAATAAATAGGTTTCACCTTTATTCATCATTTCAACCTGGATCCTCTCTTTCACTAGAAGGTTCCGATGAAACGGATGTGGCGGAATTGGTAGACGCGCTAGATTTAGGTCCTAGTAACTATGTTGTGAGAGTTCGAGTCTCTCCATCCGTATTTAGAATTAGAAATTTGGAATTAGAAATCTCTTTCTCTGTCTGTTGGCTTTCTGGAACCCCTTCTCCATACAGTATGCTGATTTCTAAAATTTATAAATGAGGTTTGTATGTTTCCGTTTACCCTACAACAACTACGAATGTTAAAAGCAATTGCGACCGAGAAAAATTTTACAAAAGCTGCCGATGTTTTATATCTCTCACAACCTTCCTTAAGTAAACAAATCCAGACATTAGAAAAAAATCTAAAGGTAACCCTTCTTCATCGAGACACCAAGAAAATTTCTTTGACCGAACATGGTAAAATTATGGTACACTATTCGGAACGAATTTTAGGAATTTGTGAAGAATGTTGTCGAGTTTTAACGGATTTAAAAACCGGGGAGCGAGGTAATTTAAAAATTGGTGCCAGTCCAATGGTTGCTAGGTATTTCCTGCCAAAAGTCTTAGAATTATTTATCAAAAATTATCCTTCCATCCCTCTAAAAATTACCATCCAGTCTACCTCTAGGATTCTGCAAAGTGTCCAAGCTCGAAAAATGGATCTGGGCTTAATTTCTGGTCAAATTTCCGAGCGATTCCAAAAAACTCTGGGAATGGAAGAGTTAATGGAAGATGAGATTCGGTTCATTGTTCCAAAATCTTATGGTTTAGACGCCAAAAGAATTTTATCGAAAAACGATTTGTATCAGTTCCATTTTATTAGTTTGACGGCAGGTTCGAAATTTCGAGAATGTCTTGAAACAAGTTTACGTCAAAATGACATTGAGGTTCACCAATTGAAGATTATTCTGGAAGTCCATTCCATGGAAGCATTGAAACTAGCCGTCAAGTTAGGCTTAGGCGTTGCCTTTGTGACTTCTTCCACTCTGGAAACCGAAAGGAAAGAGGAAACCATTCAAGTTCTGAAAATTGAAGATACCAACCTCACTCAATCCTTCTTACTTCTGAAGAATTTACAATCTTTGAACAAACCCGCCTTTACCTTTTTTAACCGTGCGTTATCTACTTTAAAAAATAGTACCGAAATGAAAACAAAGTATAACCAAATTCTAAATGTTAACGGTTAGACATTTTTGGTTAACCTTCGGTTTTAAAAACTAGCAGGTATCTTCCTTAGGAATCCAATTTCTTCGATTCTGTCAGCAATCCTAGAGAAATTTTAAGAGAAAGGTTGGCTCCATCTAACTTAAGTGGGAGACGTTCAAAGATAGCTATTTTTCAGACTGCGAGCCCAAAAATTTTAGGAGTTACGAAGGGAACTTTGTCAATCCATGCTCTTGGACAAGGTGGAGGAAGAAAAGTTTGCTCCGGAATGTCAACTTGCTTACCTGGATTCTTTTTTCTCCAAAGAATGACGGGAAGTCACGAAAAAAGAACATCGAAAAATAACTTTGAAACTACGCTCTTTTCTAAAATCCAAGTAAGTGTGTCAGGGTTTCCAAAGCCTTTTCTCTCTTTTAGAACCTGCCGCCAACGAGTTTCGAATAGAGATTGGGAAGGAACCAATTTTTTATCGATTCGGGTTTGTTAGAAGCCAGTTTTTGGAAAGGAGACACTTTTTCCCACAAGTTTAATCTATTAAAACTCCCAAATGGGTCCTTTCAAAGGATAAAACACCGTTTACCTTTTAAAATCGTTACTTAAAAATGGCAAACATTTTGTCTCAACATTTTGAAAGATTAAGATTTTCCACTGGGTCTTCTAAAAATAGTTCGTTTGTACTCCAAAAAGGAGTATAAAAATCTTACTCCGGTAGAAACTTTGAGTTCGGAATTGGAGGTACTATTACTATCCGTTCTAGCGAGAATCTATAATCATTGGTTTTAAAGGATAACTAATCCAGTAGATTTCCGAACCTATGCTTGATTTCTAATCGGATCAATTTTCAACTTCGGAATCCGATCACTCTTTGGAAGCCTACTTTCAAGCTTCTTCGAAAAAGAGACTTGATAGTAGGAGAGAAGATTCCGCATCTAATCATACGCTTTCAGTCTTTGCAATCGTAAGCTTATCCATTGTCGAAACCTATTTTCCGACAATGGATACCCAGAACTATCATCTGTTTCTTCCACATCCAGAGCTTCGCAATCAGAAAATATATCTTCGATCAATTCACAAAATCCCTCCGACTTAGACATAATTTCAATTTTCTCTGATCGTTCCGGATGTAACAGAATCCCTCCGATCTCATTATGATGCTCATAATAAAGTTTAAAAAACGTATCCTCCACTGCTTCCGCGTCTATTTCCAACCGTAAATACTGCTCCAATAAGTCAATGTAACTTTTCCGATTTCGCCATAAAATTTGATCGGTTAATCTATGTTGGTTTTCTGAATCGAGAAGTTGTCCCATTTTCAATAATAATAATAATTTGAATAGTCACGAATGAAAAGTGTAAAACTGGTCGAATTTAACCCTTTCTTTTCAGGACCGCTGATCTCTATGATTCCATCGGTATCAGTGGCATTTTTATATCATCCAACTATCGCAAAGAACTAGTTTTTCTTCTTGTTTAATTCTTGCTCTTGCTTTGGAATTAACCGTACTTGAGAAGCTTTGCCAAAACAATCGACCATTGTTTTGGCAAAGACTAAAAAAATGTTTTTTACTGATATTGAAATAACAATAGTTTTTTATTTATAACAATTTTCGAATCCAGCTGGACCACGTTTGAGAGGGAAGAGGTTTACTCCCTAACCATTTCTCCTGTTTTATCGGCATCCCTATAAATGCATAATGAATAATCTGTTTTGTAAAATCTTTGTAATATTCCCGAAAAAATCGTTGCATTGCCTTAGGATTACCAGTCTTAATATTTTCCCATTCCTGCTCGCCGACCACTTTCATTCGAGCGATTCCATGGACAATAAGTGTGAAAATAATCCATCTTTTAAGAGTTTGTTGATCCGAAAAAGTTTCACAAGGTAAATAATTCACCATTCCAATTAACGTTAGAATGGTAACATTCATTATGAGATCAAATAATAAACTGAGTGTTTTTTTTTTTCGAAGAACTAAAGAGTTTGAAGGATTTTGTAGCTCTTTGGTGGAGCTAGTTAGTTGACCCAGAGAGTAACCAATCGAATAAACAAAACAACTGATAGAAATGGCTCTCAAATGAAAATTTAAGATGACTCCACAAGCTTGGATGATGGCCAAATGTTGTTGTTGGACCTTTCTTAAATAGCTAAAAGCCATTACCATCACCGTTAGTCGTTTCTGATAGTGCCGCACATGTAATCCCGATGATTGGACCAGCTTGTTTGCTTGTTGGACGGTCTCGACGGTCACTACGCTTAAGGTTGGCCGATCTGCCCCACCTCTAAGCTTGTTATACTCGATTAGTAAGGGAGTGGTACTCTTAATTCGCTTTGGGCCTTTGGAGCCGGATCTAAGAAATCGGTCCCTGTGAGTGGGTTTTGCCTTAATCGCCGGAAATTGACCAGGCTCTAAAACTCTGTAATCTAGGAATGCTAATGAATTGGTCAAACCATAAACAGTACTGAAGAGTAACAAACTTTCAAACAATAAGACGAAAATAGTCGATAATCTCCACCCCTGCTCTAGCTCTGCGAAAAGGCAAATGTTTAAGATCGAACAAACCGACGAAAAGTAGTAGATTGCTACGACTAAGCTTTCTAATAGAAGGGCTCCAAAATTATTGCCAACCAAAATTCTATGAGCCCCATAGCCCACCAAACTAGGGCTTAAAAACAACCATGTTTCCATCACAAGATACGATATCAGAGTAATGTATAGCAGACTTTGTCGGACTTTCAAAAGAAAGGTTTTAAAACGAAAAATTTCGAAAAGCATTACATCTGCTTCGGGGTTATCTTTTAACTCCTTCAATTTTAAGAGATCATTTTTTAATTCACTTTTCCCATGTTGGTATTGATACCCAACAGATAAATATCCTAAAACCTTAAAAATCCTGTATTTTAAGTACGGTTTTTTGAATACCGACTTTAAAAATTTTAAACATCTTTTTCTCATAACATCTAGCTAATAATAATAATAATTTGTTTTTATAAATGGCTATTATAAACATTGACCCTTAAATTTGTCAAGATTTAATTCCAAAGATTTATGAAATTTTTTAGAAAAAAATAAACAAATACTTATAATTCCTTAAGTATTAAAAAATGTTTTTTTGGGATAAGTTTTTGAATTCTGAAAAACAGACGTTACAAGCCAAAAAATCTGTTTCGACTACGCCCTCTAAAAAAAACAGTGGATCCTTTTTTCCAACAGAATCTCAACAACCCACTCTTTTGGAAGGTCCCCCCTCCAAAAACAGGATTCTTTAGAATCGTTCGCCAGGGAATGAAAACCTAAGGGTCACCGAATTGTCGACTCTGAATCGGAAAGACACAAAGGCAAAAACGACTTCTTTCATCTTTCATTGGCGTTGATGGGAGACCACGGATGGGTGAGACTCTAAAAATTCTGGAAGATAAAATTTCTGTTCCAAATTGGGGGAGGGAAGGGTTGGCAGACAAGAAACTGGCATTTCCAATTCCTCTTTGGAAGATTTGGGTGAAAGCAGAGTGGGGAACCGAAAGGGAGGCAAATAATCAAACAATTCTTCGGCAATCCAAATTTTCACCATCCAAAGATTGGTTTTGCTTTTCCGTGCTTTAACTTCTGGAATAGCAACCAAAGATCCCTAGCTAGCATTCATAAAAATTTCCAGCAAAGAATTTGTTGGAAGTTTTTGAAAGAAGGTTACCATTTTTTTTACTGGATAGTGATGGTTGGTTCCACTTTCCTTCTGACTTGAAGTTGAGGAGTTGCCAAACCTCAGTTAGGAAAAGACTCCTTGACGAAACTCTTGCCCTCACAAGCACTCGGCGTTAGATTTCAATTTGTTGACAAACCTTAAAAACTGGAACAAGTTTAAAAAACCGTTTCGGAACGAAAAGGTTTCCAACTGCTTGGGAGATAACTCAGGAGCATTCCAATAGCCGTTTCAAGCAAGTTGACTTTGAACAAGGTCGCAGCTGAACCATTCATCCAAAGAACAAGATTGTAGCGGAAGTGTTTGGCCGGAATCCTTCAAAAAATGGGCCGACAAGTTTTTGGAGGATTTCACCCATCAATCTTCCACCCATAATGAAGGATACTTTTTTAAAACCGTGTTTTTCATCTCCAGTTCCAATTTTAATTATCCAGATGGTAAATCTGACCTAGTAAAAAAGGTTCCTCGAACGGCTCCCAAGGGTTAAAAAGCAAACTTGGAGATTTTGTTTCAACCGCACCCTTGCTTTGATTTTGTTTAGTTTTTGGTAAGATTCTACTAAAAACTTAGTTCTGGAACCCTGGAACCAATATCCTCCAGCTTCGACAAGCGGCCAGAGGAAAAATACTAGCAAGCCAAAGCAATGAGTATTCGATCCTTCGAATGACGCGGCATAGAACTATGCTTGATTTTATCCAGGTGTCAAGGGATTTTCGAGATTTCTCCAAACCCCAGGGACACCTTGCGTAAGCCTTAAAATAATCCGGCTCATACGACTTCGCCATTTTTTATTCTGCGGCATCACTAACGAAAGATTGGTGCGGCTCCAAAAACTACTTCCAAACTCAGGGTCTAACGTTGGGGTAACTGCAGGACAAACTAAGGAACTACTGGAAATGATGAAAGCACTCTTTGAAGTACTTAAAAGATGGTCCAAAAATTTGCTAACCCTGGGCTTTACAAAATATTGAATCGTAACGTTCCAAACCATCATTTGGATCACACGATAGACAACGTTTGGAAGACAAGATTTTAGGATCTCCCACTTTTTTTTGACGTTTTGTAAAATGGTTCCAATTTTCTTTTTTTGGATTCCGGAAAGTGCCATTATTTTTTCTCGGACCATACATTTTTCGTTTCTGAGACGAACTGGTTTCGTGCAAATGTTAGTGGTAGTTTTTCCGTGAGATTCTTTTCTGGACGGTTTCACTTTCAATACTGGACGATTAGAAAGGAGAGATTTCTGTTTTTCCCTTTCTGCTAAAGTTAAAGAGTTATAAAGCATACTGTAATTTTTTTTTGATTTATATTTTAAAAGGCGAGTTTTAAAACAAAACACCATCACACTATTAATTATACACGAATCTTTATAAAGAGTAAAAAAAAAATGTTTTTTATTTAGAGTTTTAGAGTTCTGAACAAATGTTTTGGCTTGCGTTGGGTGATATCATTTCGAAGCCGAACTCTGCCAGTGAGTTTTGGAGGGTAGTTACGATTTTCATCCCAAAGTATTCCATGAGAGTGCTGGCTTGCTTGGGAGTCTCTTGGGTTACCACGTTTAGCGTGGAAATATTAGCCTTTCCTCGGAAAAGTAGAGGAGCTGTCTTTTGGATAGATTTCTTGATGTTAAACGTTCATGGAATTAATGTTCTCTTTCTAAGAGAACATCTTTTCCTTTCGTTTCAGAGAATCTTTAATAGTTCCTGAATCTTAGCGCATTATCACCGTTTATCAAAATTTATAATAAAATGCAATCCGTACACGTTTTTTGAAAAAGCCGAGCGTCATATGAGCCAGGCTATTGTTGTACTGACTATACGGATCATCGGTAGTACACAGCGCAAATTCGGTGCCCGAGTCATATTCCAAAGAAAGATTGACTGACATTCTAAACTTTCCACGTTCCATGTTTCCGATGTTCTCTACAAAAGACGGAGAAATAAGATCTAATCCTATGGTATTATTATTACCAGGGGAAAGTTGGAGAGTATTTTGCTTACCTGGGAAGGGAAAGATTAGGTCTGGCTGAAATAAGGTGCTAACAATGAAAGCCGATAATAAACATTGGGAAATGGTTAATTGTTCGGAATAAAGCAGAACTAAATATAAATAGCTAAGAGACTGTACGATCGACAAACCTAATAAAAATCGCAAAGAAATAACGTTTTTATGATATAAAATTTCTATGACCGACCGACTGACTAATAACAGAATGTAACCAATCCTAAGAACCGACTTTTTCTTTTGGGTCAAGGTTTTTTGGTTTTTTCGAAACGATTTCAATTGATAAATCAACAAAACAGCACCAATAACTTTTTTTGTGACAACGACGATAGTTTTTGCACGATCCATAAAGATTTAAGAATAATAATTTTTATTTATGAAAGAAAAATTCTTTCACCGATTTGAAAATATTGCCAGTGTCAGAAGGACGCGGCTTACTTGCGAGCCATTTATGATGACTTTATTGCAATGCCAATCAGCCATCATAAAGGATTTGTTGAAAGACGTCTTGAGTATACGTCCACAAACAAGCGATCGATTGCCCCTGGATGCCCTATTTTAAGATTCTCCCATTCTTGTTGGACAACCATAACCATTTTCAATCACCCTTAGCATTAATCCCAAAATTAGTAAATTTGTAAGTATTTTATATTACTACAGTGATTTTTTTTTCCACATTCAAATTCGTTTATAACTTACCTGGCATATACAATTATACACGAATCTAAAGTTTTTTAAAGTGGATCTAATAAAAATATTTTTATAAGTGAAAATCAGATGCCATGATAAATGTTTTCACTTGGGTTGTAGACTATTTTTCCGAAGCATGACTTGGTTACCCAAGTGCTGGCTCACTTGGCAATTTCAATCCCGCCTGTGATATTCGATTCGTAACGGAGCGGGATTTGAAATTTGTTTTTTTAGGCCTTTGGACGCTTCTTTCAGAAGAAGTCTATTTCTGTGGGGTTTTGCCGTAATCGCAGGAAATTGACGAGGTTCTACAGCTTTGTAATTTAAGAGGGCCAATGGAGCGGCCAAACCATGGATGGTTGCCACTAGTAATCCAATTTGTAGAAATACTGAGACCGTAGCCGTCAACGATTCCAAAAGACTGGATGGCGTCCACCAGTTTTGGAATGACTCAGAAGTAAGGTAATTCAATAAAGCACAAACAGAGGCACTGAAATAGATTAGAATCATTCCAGTATTCCAGGCAATCGCTGGTAAACTGGGGGCAGCCAAAATCCTATGCGGCGCATAGCCCAACAGAGAGGAGTTTAGCAAACAAGTCTCCAGTAGAATAGAACTCATTAAATTAACGGCTAAACATCGCCGTTGAACTTGCAAAACGCTTTTTCGAAACTGAAGTGTTTCCAATTTGGTTTTATCTGTTTCGACTTTAGCTTGATTTTCTAGTTCTAATAGTTTCTCTTCACATTGTTTTAATTGACCATTACATTTTTGATGCTGTTGGTAAATTGAAAGATAACTAAAAATTTTAAATATTCTCGCTCGTATATATTTTCCATAGGACAAGCTTTGCACTAGTTTTGAAAACAATGGCTTCATATTATAAAGTGTTTTTTTTTTAATAAAAGGCTGGTTGAATTGATTATTTAGAAACTAATAAGTTTATGACAAATAATTGTTTTTAAACATCTAATTTAATACAAGGGACATTTTTAGCCTAGCCGATTAAGTCCCATGCGTCAAGTTTTTTTAACAAACTTTTTTGGAAGGTTAATAACCTTGAAAAGGTTACTAAATTTCATGGAAAGTTTTGGGGGGGACTAAATTTGGGAAATAAAATGGATCTGGATCTTACAAAAACTTAGAAACGAATCCAACCTCTCCGAACCACTCCTTTGGTTTGGAAGATTGGTATCCTCGGATTTAAGGCAGGGCAAAAAAACTTGGAAATAAGGTATCACTTTCTTCAGTGACAAAGAATCGACTTGGGAGTTGGTGCCAAATCTTTTTCACCATCTTTTATTAGGAAAAATTGCTAGAGTTACGAGCGAGGGTTTCAGAGTTTCAAAAGTCTCGGACCGTCAGAGAAGCAACAAACCCGTCGATACAAAATTCTTCTTCCCTTTTCCGTTTGGTTGGAAAGATCAGAAATCTCAGTTAGAAATCAACGAAGGATGACGAAATTCCTGGGATTTCAAACTATTTCTGATCGACTCAAACTTCCAACCTTATGGAAAAATAAGCTGTTCTCTGATAGCACCTCAAGTTACTCATCTCCAGAGTCGTAGCCGAGAGACAACAACTTTTTTACAGAGCGGAAAAAAGGAAAAGAAAGTTTCTCTTGGAACTCATCCAAACCGTTTCTTAGCACTACGAAAGGATACTCGAAAAAAAATGACTTTGGAGTGGATCTTGCCATGGTAAACCGTTTTTTGGGGAACACCGAAAGGAAGCTTGATTGCTTTTTCGACTTCCTTGACGAAGAATGGAACCAGGCTTATGTTTGGGACGGCAAACCTTTTCCGGGCTTCGTCGGATGTTTTTTGAGAGTTTTTTGAAAACTCTTCCCAAAAAATTTTATTGGGAGTTTTCTAGAATCCATGGCTCCAAAACCACTTTTTTCCCTTCTGAAACCTTCCTTGGAATACCTTACCAATCAGGAAGTTTAGTCACCCAAACAACCTTTGATGGATTCCTGGAAAGAACTCGACTCAACTCTTTTCGTAGCTGGGTTTTGATAATTTCTCCGATTCTTTATCCGAAGTAAAACCCAACGTGAAAAGATACTCCATGATCTTGGTTTCGGTAGATGGTTCTGATTTTTGACACTGGAACGACATCCAATCCCTTACGAAAGTTTGGGATTCGAAAGGAAATTTATTCGGTGGCAGGATTTCTCTCTGGCTTCATTAACCGATAGTAGGGAATGTACCTTAATTTTTCTTTCAGGACTTTATAAATAGTATTTCTACCCTTTCCGGTAATTTTTGCGATTTCCGTCACGGAAAGATTTTTATTCTCTTTCAAATCTTGCACTTGTTCAATCAGTGTCTTTGTAATCACAGTTTTTCTTCCGAAATACTTTCCATCCTTTTTAGCCGCGTCGATCCCTTGTCGTTGGCGTTCTTTTCGTCGTTCACTATCCAACGTAGCAATCGCCGCAAGGTTAGTTGCAATTAAATCATTCACAGCCAGATCTTTGGAGTAGGGTAAATCTAACGAGATAAATCTCACTGATTTTTGCAAAAGTTTTTTTTGAAGTTTTAAAAATTCCAAAGTGTTTCTGCTACATCGATCCATTTTCGTGACAAGTAATAAATCATTCTTGTGTAATTCTTCTTCAATTAATTTTCGAAAGACCGAACGTTCTTCCAGCCGATGATTATCGGAGACAATTTCGGTACGAAGATTGGTTTCTGGAATACCGTATTTTAAAAGCTCTTGTTTTTGTTCCTTTAAGAAACAATTATCTTCCTCTGAGTTTGAATTCACTCGGGCGTAGCCGTACCTACAGTTTGGTGAAATTTCTGAAAACATATCGACATTTTTCTTCAGTTTATCGAGAAACAAATACTAGAAACTGGTTAATTTGTCAATAGTTTTCTGTAGATAGCTAGCCAGACTACGTTGATTTAGACTTTCCCCGAAAATAAGGTTAGCTGGCAGAGAAGATTCTTTGTTTCTCCAAGGAAAGGAAAAGAGAAAAATCTCAGTAAGATTTCAGAACGCGTGTGAAATATCCTAGAATCGCCAAGACGGTACGACTGCGGTTCGGAAAGGCTGCTGATTCTTGTGGAACGGTTTCTTCGGGAAGAACAAGAGAAGGTGGTTTTGGTTCAAAAAATCCTTTCCCAAAGCCGGCCGAACTGGAAAGTAGAAAATCCCAAGAAAAGTTTTTGAGGTGAAAAGGTTGACGGTTTTCAAAAAAATTTAGTACTATACTTCCTAAATCACAATACATTAATGAATCCTATGAAGTATGCCATCATCGAAATCAGTGGACGACAATTTTGGATTGAAACCGGAAAATATTACGATTTTCATCGAATTCGTGCGGACTTAGGACAACAAATTGTTTTAAATCGTGTGCTATTAGTCCGTACTCAAGAAAATCTTTTGGTTGGAAAACCGTATTTAACAAATATTGAAATCACTGGAAAAATTTTAAAGCATTTACGAGGAAAAAAAACACTCGTTTATAAAATGCGCCCGAAAAAAAAAACCCGAAAAAAGCAAGGGCATCGACAAGAGTTAACGCGTGTTTTCATTGAAACGATTCGTCATCCATAAATTTATAATAAAATCTTAGGAGTAACTTTTATGGCACACAAAAAAGGTGCAGGTAGTACAAAAAATGGTCGCGATTCCAATGCGAAACGTTTAGGGGTTAAAAAATATGGAGGCGAACGAGTTCGCGCTGGCAATATTTTAATTCGTCAAAGAGGGATGAAATTTAAACCGGGATCCAATGTTGGATGTGGAAAAGATTTTACACTCTTTGCCTTATCCTCGGGAATCGTGAAATTTGATTATTTCGATCAACAACATCAACGTATCAATATTATTGTTTAACCTAGAGTGAAATCATTGACGAATGCTAAAAAAACCATTTCAGAAGAATTTCCTCCGAAATCGCTATCACGATTTCATTCATCAAATCAATAGTTTTGAGGCAGATTTCAAAAAATTGACGGATAATGAATTACGGGCCAAAAGTTTTCAATTACAAAAACAATATCAGGCGGAACAAAACTTAAACGACTTAATTGCCGAGGCGTTTGCGTTAACTCGGGAAGCCAGTGTCAGAACCTTAGGATTACGACATTTTGATGTCCAATTACTTGGTGGACTTGTCTTAAATCATCAAAAAATTGCGGAAATGAAAACAGGGGAAGGAAAGACTCTGGTCGCAACTTTGCCATCGTTTTTAAATGCCATTACCAAAAAAGGCGTTCATATTGTCACCGTCAATGAGTATTTAGCCAATCGAGATCAAATTTCCATGGGTCAAATTTATCGATTTCTGGGATTGGATACCGGATTAATTCAAGACTCCATGTCGGTGGCAGAGAAACAAGAAAATTATCAGGCAGACATTACCTATGTTACCAATTATGAAGTAACCTTTGATTATCTTCGTGATAATATGGCATTAAAAGTGAAAGATACCGTTCTTCGACCCTTCCATTATGCGATTATTGATGAAGTGGATTCCATTTTAATTGATGAAGCTCAAACTCCATTAATTATTTCGGATAATCTTCCAACCAACGTCGAAAAATATCTGATTGCCGCGGAAATGACAAGATATTTAACCTTAGAAAAAGATTATAAGGTAGATGAAAAAAACAAAACTGTTATTTTAACTGACCGTGGGAGTCAAAGAATTGAAACCATCCTAAAAAGGGACGATTTATATGATGTCAACGATCCGTGGATACCTTACATCATTAACGCACTGAAAGCTAATTCGTTATATTTTGTGAATGTTCATTATATTCTTCAAAAGAATCGAATTATTATTGTGGATGAATTTACGGGTCGTATTATGCCAGATCGTCGCTGGGGAGACGGTTTACATCAAGCGATAGAAGCCAAAGAAAACTTACCCATTCGTCAAAAAACAGAAACTATTGCCGCCATTACCTATCAAAACTTTTTCTTACTTTATCCGAAATTGTCAGGAATGACGGGGACGGGAAAAACTGCGGAACTAGAATTTGAAAAAATTTATAAATTATCGGTGACGGAAATACCAACGGCGAACCCAAATCAAAGACAAGATTTACCGGATGTAATTTACAAAGACCAATTTTCAAAATGGAATGCCATTGCGAAAGCATGCCAAGACATTTCTTCCACAGGACAACCAATTTTAATTGGGACCAAAACCGTTGAAAAATCCGAAATGCTAGCGCAGTTATTAAGCGAATATAAGTTATCCTATCAACTTTTAAATGCAAAACCGGAAAATGTTCGACGAGAATCCGAAATTGTCGCCGAAGCTGGCCAAAAAAACAGTATTACGATTGCGACCAATATGGCGGGACGGGGGACCGATATCATCTTAGGTGGTAATATTCATTTTAAAATCGAAAAAAAATTGTATGATATTTTAACCTTTATCAAAAATTATCCCGCTTCCAAGACAATTTTAGAATCTTCGTTTCTGAATAACTACCAAGGAATCTCTCAAAAATTGCTGAGTAGTCTTCTTTCGTTAGTTAAGGATTTCAGCTTTTTAGAATTATCGGACATTGATATTCTTCGAATTTTACGAGAAAATGATCGAATTTCAAGTCCAACAAAATCCTATCAAGCCTCGATTCGATTTTTAATCGAAGAATCGATTTGGTATTACCAAAAGCAGCAACGACAAAACAATCAAATTGTTAAAAATTTAGGTGGACTTTATATCATTGGAACCGAACGAAATGATTCCCGACGGGTGGATAATCAATTACGAGGACGATGTGGTCGACAAGGTGATCCAGGCACGTCGCGATTTTTTTTAAGCTTAGAGGATAGTTTATTACGGTTATTTGGTGGTTCTAAAATTCAAAGATTTCTTCAAAAACAAATGCTGGATGACTCCCCATTAGAATCCAAACTAATTACCAAAAGTTTAGATTCCGCTCAAAAAAAAATTGAAGAAAGAGCCTATCAAGGACGAAAAAATTTATTCGATTACGATGAAATCTTAAATCAACAAAGACAAATTGTCTATGAGGAACGGCAACAAATTTTACAGAGTGCTTCCGTCCAAAACGCTATTTTGGCTTACGGAGAACAAGTGATTACCGAGACAATTTTAGAGTTTCAAGAAAACGACTGGAATCTTTTGACAATCCTGGCTCCACTTGAAAATTTATTGGGTAAAAAATTGTTACTCCGGTATTTCCAAACCATCCATAACTCGATTCCAAAGCTTGATTTGTATGAATTAAAACTATATTTATTTCATGAATTTTGGTTAAGTTATGCGGAAAAAAAAATAGAATTTGCCATTTACGGAGATGGGATTGTGACAAATTTTGAGCGAACCATTATCTTACAGCAAATGGATCAAAGTTGGCGGGAACATCTTCAAGAGATTACACTCTTAAAAGAAGCGGTGGGATGGCGAAGTTATGGCCAACAAAATCCATTATATGAATATAAACAAAATGCTTTTTCTGTTTTTGAACGAAGAAAAAAAGAATTACGACAGTTGATTCTGTATGAGTTATTAAGATCATCCATTTTATAATAAAATTAATTCAAGTATTATGACAAAACGTACACTTTCCAATAAAGGTCGCCATTCTGTCTTACGAGTTTCTGGTTTTCGAGCCCGTATGGCAACGGTTTCAGGAAGAACGATTCTGAAACAACGACGTCAAAAAGGTAGAAAAAAATTAGCCCTTGCTCGCTAAGGGATTGCCATTATTAGAGTAATTTTCAAGAATTAACTCTAATAATTCCTTATTTTTTCGTTAGAAGGACTATAATACTAGGTCAGTAACTTACCTTTGGCAGAAGAATTTTATGAAATTTACTCAGGAATTAACGCTCTTTTTGAAAGCTCGCTATCCAATCCTTTACATTCAGACTTTGGAAGAAGATCGAGTGGAATATGTGATTCGGAAACATATTAAAACCAATTTAAATCGAGGAATTTATAGTTGGGATTTTGTAGATGGTTATACCAATAATCCTAATAATGAAGGATTTGGGAAAAGAAATCCGTTACAAGCGCTGGAACTGGTGGAAAAATTAAATGCGGAAACTCCTGCCTTATTTTTATTAAAAGATTTTCATCGATTTTTAACGGATTTATCCATTTCACGAAAACTAAGAAATATTAGTCGTATTTTAAAATTACAACCCAAAACCATTATTATTCTTGCCTCCGAGTTAACCATCCCAAAAGAGTTACAAGATTTAATAACGGTGTTAGAATTTCAGTTACCCTTGGAACAGGAAATTCATCAAGAATTAAGTCGATTAATGACATCCTTAAACATTACTTTGGAATCCTCCTTATTAGAAAATTTAACGAAAGCTTGTCAAGGTTTATCACTGGAACGAATCCGTCGCGTCTTATCCAAAATTATTGCCACCTATAAAATCATTGATCAAAATAGTATTTCGGTGGTACTTAGCGAAAAAAAACAAATTATAAGTCAGACCGAAATTTTAGAATATTATTCGGTGGAGGACCAAAGGATTACCTTAGGAGGTTTGAAGAATTTAAAAGAGTGGTTACAAAAGCGAAAAACATCCTTTAGTCTTCAAGCGTCGAATTATGGTCTTCCAACTCCCCGTGGATTATTATTACTTGGGATTCAAGGAACTGGAAAATCGTTAACCGCCAAAGCAATTGCGCAAGAATGGCAATTACCCTTACTCAAATTAGATATTGGAAAACTCTTTGGCGGAATTGTGGGCGAATCGGAAGCACGTCTGCGTCAAATGATCCAGGTTGCAGAAACCATTTCTCCCTGTATTTTATGGATTGACGAAATGGATAAAGCGTTTACTTCGACTGAAAGTAAAGGGGATAGCGGAACCAGTAATCGCTTATTAGCCACCTTTATTAGTTGGTTATCGGAAAAAACGAAACCGGTCTTCGTCATTGCGACCGCCAATAATATTGAATTTTTACCTTTAGAAATTATTCGAAAAGGACGATTGGATGAAATATTCTTTTTAGATTTACCAAATTCGGAGGAACGGGAAGAGATTTTTAAAATCCATCTTCGTGACTTTCGACCGACCACTTGGCAATCGTTTAACTATTCGAAATTAGCCACCGAGTCCAATTTTTGTTCCGGTGCTGAGATTCGTCAAACCATTATTGAAGCAATGTATCAGGCGTTTTCTGAAAAACGTGAATTTACCACGGAAGATATTTGTTTTGCCTTACAACAATTAATTCCATTAGCTCATCTGGAAAGTAGCCAAATGAAACAATTACAAAGTTGGGCTTCTTCCGGTCAAATCCGTTCCGCTTCTTCGGAACCTACCTATTTTAAGGAAAAGATGGCATGAAACAAACAATTTTTAGAATTATTGCGGATCTTCGATTTTCCATTTTTATTTTATTACTCATTAGTTTAGTGAGTATTTTTGGAACAATTATTGAACAAGATCAGCCAGTGGAAATTTATCAAACGAAATATCCTTTCACAAATTCTGTGCTTGGATTTTTAACCTGGGATCGAATCCTTCAATTTGGATTAGATCATGTTTATCAAACCTGGTGGTTTTTCAGTTTAATCTTTTTATTTGGATCCAGTTTACTTTGTTGTACATTTTTACAACAACTTCCCTCCTTAAAAATTGCTCGAAGATGTCAATTTTTTCGAACAACACAACCGTTTTATCAATTAAAACTTTCGACTCGTGTCAGAAATCGATCTTTCCATAACATTTTAGTTGGAATGAAACATCAAAACTATTCTCTGTTTCAACAAAAAAATATGATTTATGGGTATAAAGGATTAAGTGGTCGAATGGCACCGATTCTGGTTCATGGGAGCATGATTCTCATTTTACTGGGAACCATTTCTGGGTCACTCTTTGGTTTTCAAGCACAAGAAATTATTCCAAAAACAGAAAATTTTCATATCCAAAATGTGGTTCGCAACGGACCTTGGATCACGCTTCCCAAGACCGCAGGTCGAATTAATGATTTTTGGATCACCTATAGCAAAACCAAGACCATTTCTCAATTTTATTCGGATCTTTCGATTCTTAATCCACAAGGCAAGGAAATGGATCGAAAAACAATTTCCGTGAATCATCCTTTGGTCTATCAAAATATCTATTATTACCAAACCGATTGGAATTTAATTGGTTTACGATTTCAAACGGTTAGCCAGGAAAGAATGGAATATCCCTTAGTAAATTTTGCATCCACTCCCAATAAAATCTGGTTAACCTGGATTCCGAAAAATAACTCCTTAGAGCAAGGGGTGATCGCGATTATTGAAAATCTAGAAGGATATTGTTCCATCTATAATGAAGGTGGAAGCTTCTTAGGAAATCTAGAATTACAGGAAAGTACGACTTTGGATGGAAGAATGATTTTCTCCGAAATTTTAAGTTCGACTGGATTACAAATTAAAGAAGATACCGGGATTCCAATGATTTATACGGGATTTTTTTTCTTAATGATAAGCACACTCATCAGTTATATCACTTATTCACAAATTTGGATTCTGGAAAAAGATCATGAAAGGTGGATTGGTGGAACCACCAACCGTGCTCGGTTTGATTTTGAAGTGGAATTTTGGAAAGTTATCCAATAAATGGTAACATAAATCTTGAATTTGTGTTATAATTTTGTCTAACAAGTTTCATTCTTGGGAAGAATTATCATTACCAAAAATTTTTATGACAGCAACTTTAGAAAGACGTCAAAGCGTTTCATTATGGGAACGTTTCTGTGGTTGGATTACATCAACGGAAAACCGTTTATACATTGGTTGGTTTGGTTGTTTAATGTTCCCAACATTATTAACAGCTACATCTTGTTTTATCATTGCCTTCATCGCAGCTCCTCCAGTAGATATTGATGGTATTCGTGAACCGGTAGCTGGTTCTTTATTATACGGAAACAACATTATCTCGGGTGCCGTTATTCCTAGTTCTAATGCTATTGGGATGCACTTCTATCCAATTTGGGAAGCAGCTTCAGTAGATGAATGGTTATACAATGGTGGTCCTTACCAATTAATCGTATTACACTTCCTATTAGGTGTTGCATCTTATATGGGTCGTGAATGGGAATTAAGCTACCGTTTAGGGATGCGTCCTTGGATTTTCGTAGCATTCTCAGCTCCAGTTGCAGCAGCATCAGCAGTATTTTTAGTATATCCAATTGGTCAAGGTTCATTCTCGGATGGTATGCCATTAGGTATTTCTGGTACGTTCAACTTCATGATCGTATTCCAAGCGGAACACAACATTTTAATGCACCCATTCCACATGGCTGGTGTTGCAGGTGTTTTTGGTGGTTCTTTATTCTCAGCAATGCACGGTTCGTTAGTAACTTCTTCTTTAATCCGTGAAACAACGGAAAGTGAATCTTTAAACTACGGTTACAAATTCGGACAAGAAGAAGAAACATACAACATTGTGGCAGCACATGGTTATTTTGGTCGTTTAATCTTCCAATATGCGTCATTCAACAACTCTCGTGCCTTACACTTCTTCTTAGCCTTATGGCCAGTGGTAGGTATTTGGTTAACAGCGATGGGTATTAGTACTATGGCGTTTAACTTAAATGGTTTCAACTTCAACCAATCTGTGGTAGATTCGGAAGGTCGTGTGATTAACACATGGGCGGATATTATCAACCGTGCTGATTTAGGGATGGAAGTAATGCATGAACGTAACGCTCACAACTTCCCATTAGATTTAGCATCTGGAGAAGTTTTACCAGTGGCGTTCACAGCTCCAGCGATTCATGGGTAATTTCTAAGGCGGGTTTTTCATACTCAATAAAATTATTCTATTCTATTTCTGTTTCGGAGATAGAGTAGAATCCAAAATTCCGAAGTCTAACCTAATATTTTTTTTGAATATTTCTGGTATTAGCGGGATTTAGTAATTGGTATCTTTGCCAAGTCATACGTCTTGATTCATTTTATTTGGTTAATATTTATTTTGTTAGTTAACATGAGGTAAATTTTTTGAAAAAACGTTTAAAATTCATTTTGGTTATTGGGTTATTTTTTCCCAGTATTTTATTTCTCTATCATAATTATACAAATTCGAATGAATCTAAGAGCCAGAGAGTTAGAACAGCAATCAGCCTATTTACGTTATGGGTTTCAGTGGTTTGGGGAGTAAAATTTGGTAATTTTACTAATAAAAATTCCAGTTCCAATCAGTTAATGATCAGCCAGAGTCAGGCGCCAATTGAAAAACTGATTTTAAATTCAAAGATAGGGAATGAAAGTGATTATAACTTGATTTTAGTCAGTGATTCAAATTCTTCGAATCCTCTTAGTCGGATTTTTGTTGAGGCATTTTCTGGTAAGAATTTACCAAAAAGGGGTGTACCAAAGGGTACAAATCTCCCGGTACCTGGTCTAGCGGCGCCAGAATTCCCTTCACCTTCCAAAAATCGACCTAAATCGTCCATGTCAACCCCTAAAGTATCAGCAAAAATCGTTAATACTGTCCCAGGAGGAGGACCAGGTGATAATCCAGGAATGGGAAATGGGCCTGGAAAAGGAGATCCTGATAAAAATGACGCAGGGAATATTTCCAAAAATATTCAAAAAAGAATCCAACTAAAAAATCAAGCTAAAAATTTGACGCTTGACGAAGGACAAAAATATGGTAAAAAAAGGGCTGATGCGAACGATAGCAAAAATCAGAAAGCAAAAAATAGTAATCAAAGCCCAAAAAACGAATTAATTCCCAGAAAGATACATCGTACAATACGTAGTCGGGCTAAAAAACTTAACGATGACCGACTTTATAAGGAAGCTAAAAAAACAGTTAAAAATCTTAAAGTAAAAGAGGAATTACCTCAATTAATTGATCAATTAAAAAAAGGAAATCTTAGCCCTGGCATAGATACCAAATCATTAAGTAAGACAGATCGTGTTTTCTATGCTCGAGGAGATGCGGGAACTCGAGTTTTTTTTCGAGAGCTAGGGAAAGGTGGCGATATTGAAATTTTAGCAATATCAGATAAAAACAATGAAACAAAGGTTATTCGACTGGTACAAGAAATTTATTCAAAAGAATAACTATAATTTTTAATCGTAAAAAAACAGATCTATGAAAATTAAAAATATTGAGTTTCCGACGGCGTTAGAAGATTTAGAGGATATCCAAAATGACAATATTGATGTATTTTTAGAACTAGAAAATGGTCGTACTTATAATGTGGTAGTAGGAACCCCGAAAAATATTGACTATTTGATGGAGAAAAGAAATCGTAATTACTTTGGCCCAGGTTATCCTTTCATATTAGTTAAAAAATTAACCTATGACATTATTGCCGAAACACTCCAAGCGTATCTAGAAAAACACGAGGGATATTGGCTAGATTTATATCATTTTGCCGGCGACATTAATCCTAGTGTCTTTGAAAGCTTACACGAAAAATACAGAGACGACTCCAATTAATTTTTCTGTTATTCTTTCATAAATATTATATGATACCTAAAAAGATTAGATAATCTTTTTATCTCTTAAATTTTGATAGAAGATATTTCTCTAACAAATTTTCTCGCGCAAAAATAATACTGTATGACGACTTTTGAAAATCTCAATCCTGTATCATTAAAAAATTTTAAATATTGGCAGAATAAAACACGTTCTTTAAGGTTAATGTCGTGATTTATAGATGGAAAAATCGATGGAAGGCAATTTGATGACGAGTTTTTTCCAATATGGGAAGAAGATGGTGATAGAAATTTTGATCCCACAGAATTAAACGACATACGTAAGAATGTAGATTTAAAAAGATTGGAAGGGTTTTCCAAGCTAATCTCAGAGATATTTACTTCCTGCGATGTTTTTCAACCTGACGCAGAGTTAGAGTTACGGGAACCGTACGAAATTTCCGAACAGGAATTACGAGAATGCGTCCAAAAGGTATTTTTAGAAATTCAAAATAATTATCCATAGGATTTGCAAGAAAACGTTACAAACGGATCCGATAGTTTCCGACCATTTCAAAACTTCACTTAGGTAAAGATCTGCGAAACTATGTGAAGTTTTCTTTTATTCTTGATTTCTGAGAGCATAGTTTAATGAATCATTTCTATTGATAGATTGTACATTAATTTAAATTTTTTTTAGCACGACTTTTCAGTATAAAATAATTCTTTCTTACGTTACTCTTTGCTATCGTTCCCTCTAAACAGTCATTTTTGAGAACATACGTTCTTTTTATCTCTTACCTTAAGCACGTTTCTCTATCTTCACTCATCATTTCTTGCCAACACTTTTTCATTATTCAAAGAAAAATGACCAAGAGCAAGAAGAACACGGGAAAAAGAGCAAAAAAAAACTAAAAAGGCGAAACGGGAAAAATATCTTAGTATTTTTAATAATATTTTAAATGAGGAAATAACCTCACCCGAGCAAAATGAAAAATGGAAAGTCAAAATTATGAATAAAATCGCAGACAATTCTGGTTTAGTTAGAGCCGCTAACAAGACCATTAAAGACCAACAAGTAGAGGAATTACTACAAAGAATGGTTGAGAAAGTCGCTTTAAAAAAGGCAGCTGCAGGAAGGAAAACCGTCAAAGCAATAGAAGGTTTAAAAGGCGTGTATGAAGTAAGGAGTGGTCCAGCAAGACTTTATGGAAAATTTAATGAGGCTATAGCAGAAATCGTTGCTAGATCAGATAAAGATAATCAAAAAGAGGTTATGTAAAAGTTAAAAAACGCAGGTTACTAATTTTATACAAAAATTTATTCTATGATATAGAATAAGATAAAATACTATAATATGAAAATTAAAAATATAACGTTTCCCATTTCTTTAAATTCTATCCAAGACACTGAAAGTGATATTATCGATGCGTTCATTTAAATAGAAGAAAATAATACTACTTATAGTTATACTGTAACCATTGCAACTCCTAAAAATATTGCTGAGTCTCTGCAGGAGGAAAACATAAACTATTTTGAACCTGGATACCCATATATTCTTGTTAAAAAATTAACCCGAGAGATCATTGAAGAAACAATCCAAGCGTATGTCGAAGAAAACGATGGATATTGGTTAAGACTTTATCCTTTTGCACCTAAGATTGATAAGAGTGTATTTGATACATGACAAGCGGAACATATCCAAGAATTCAAAGAATTTGATGAATGCAAAAACTCAGATGAATTCAAAGAGGATTAATTTACTACTTAAAAATGTTGGAATTTAACTTAAAAGAGAGTTTTTTGATTTAATCCTTTGGGTTAAAATATTTTTGAGAATGATAGATTTTCGATTGGTGTGTGAAAAAAATTAATACCAAACGAAAACATTTTTTTCATGTTTTGATTTCCCTCGAGGTGATGTTACCATTTTAAAAAATTATAGGAAAGATCTACACTAATTTTTCCAAAAGGTCTCCTAATTTAATTAATTAATTCTAAAGGGTAAGTTTAGACTAAATTCCGATTTATAGCAATTACCAAGCTTTCCGTAAATTTGACTTTCTTATTAATCTTATAATATATTATATTCTAAGATTAATTTTATTGTGAATGAGCTTTATCATGTTTCTAAAACTATTTTTAGAATGTTCATAGGTTACTAACTTTGGTTCTTCGATTTGATAATTTAAACACTCTTGGTATATAAACCGAAAATAATGCTCCAATAACAAAGCTTCATCGCTCATAGTTAAAAATAATAAATTAGACAATTCATTATTTAGCTGATCTTCAAACTCCGTTGCTAGAGTAGGGTTCGTCTCATAAAAATTATCGCAATACAACGTGGAGAATTGTAAAGGCGTTATTTCACGGGCCAAGTAACCTTGTATTAAATCCATTCCCTTACGTTTATTTTCATACAAAAATTTTGACATGATCACGCGGGTAAAATCTTGAATAATAAATTGATTCCCTGGGGGAGGTACTTTCACTTTCTGTAATTCCCGCAAGTTTGTTAAATTAATTTTTACCATATAAAAGTTTGCCCTGTTCAATAATTGAAAACTATAAGACGATTCAGAAAAATTTAAGATTAAACAGGTTCCATTTTGCCACTAGACACCTTTGGCACTGCTGGGAACGGAGGGACTTGAACCCTCACGCCTATCACTAGGCAATGGATTTTAAGTCCATCGTGTCTACCAATTTCACCACATTCCCGAATATTCTTTGAAAACATACTACCAATGTATCCCTTTTTTGGCAATACTCTAGTCGAAAAATTTAGGAAGCGGCACCCAGATTCGA
>JACCDI011149920.1_pt1 | contig 25937 bp, 27 predicted proteins | sample 7442791 | NCBI WGS metagenome assembly JACCDI01 (sample SAMN15323434, study PRJNA562643) | freshwater metagenome | isolation source: river surface water | place: USA:Blue River Watershed | collected 2017-08-15
CGATTACGAAAAATATTTAATAGACTATAATGAGTACATATTTAATTAGAAATGCTAAAATTGTAAATGAAGGTGTCGTTTTTGAAGGGGATATTTTAATTGAAAATGAATGGATTACAGAAATTGCTGAAAAAATAAGCCCTAAGTCCTCTAAATGTGTCATTATTGATGCCGAAGGAAGTTACGTTATTCCAGGTGCCATTGATGATCAAGTGCATTTTAGAGAGCCTGGACTTACCCATAAAGGCACCATCGAAACCGAAAGTAAAGCCGCCATTGCGGGTGGAATTACGTCATTTATCGAACAGCCCAATACGGTTCCAAATGCAGTAACGCAAGAATTATTAGAACAAAAATATCAAATCGCCGCTGAAAGTTCGCACGCCAATTATTCCTTTATGATGGGCGGAACCAATGATAACCTAGAGGAAATATTGAAGACAAACCCAAGAAATGTTGCAGGTTTAAAGCTGTTTTTGGGGTCATCAACCGGAGATATGCTCGTGGACAGTTCGGCTTCTTTGGAAAAAATATTTTCAAGCACAAAATTATTAATTGCGGTTCACAGTGAAGATGAGCAAATTGTAAAAAATAATTTAGCCAAATACAAAGAAGAATATGGGGATGAAATTCCCGTAAGTAAACATCCTGAAATTAGAAGCGTTGAAGCCTGTTATGTTTCTACACAACGCGTGATTGCTTTGGCCAAAAAAACAGGGGCACGTTTACATGTTTTTCATATTTCTACTGCCAAAGAATTGGATTTATTTACCAATAAAATTCCGTTGGAGCAAAAGCAAATTACGGCAGAAGTTTGTATCCATCATTTGTGGTTTACGGATGCCGATTATGAAACGAAAGGCGCATTGATTAAATGGAATCCTGCTGTTAAATCACAGCAAGACAAAGAGGCACTTTGGAAAGCCTTACTAGATGATCGTATTGATGTAATTGCTACGGATCATGCCCCGCACACCCTGGAAGAAAAATCAAATTCATATACTACTTGTCCGTCTGGTGGACCATTGGTGCAACACGCTTTAGTAGCGTTATTTGAAGCACATCATCAAGGTAAAATATCGGTAGAAAAAATTGTGGAGAAGTTTTGTCACAATCCGGCCAAAATATTTAAAATTGAAAAACGTGGTTTTATCAAAGTAGGATATTATGCAGATTTAGCCATCGTAAATGCATATTTGCCTTGGAATGTTAAGAAAGAAAATATTTTATACAAATGTGGCTGGTCTCCTTTCGAAGGGTATAGTTTTAAATCTCGGGTAACACACACTTTTGTGAACGGTAAATTAGTTTATGCCAATGGGAAAGTGAAAGAAGGAAAAGCAGGCCAACGATTATTATTTGATAGAACGCTATAAATGAAAAAGGGAATTTTATTTTTTTGTGCAATTTGTTTGTTATCCTGTTCGACTAATCCAGTGGCCAAACCCGATCATTTGTTAGACAAAGAGGTAATGACGAATATATTATTTGACCTGGCTGTTTTACAAGCGGCAGATGGTGTAATGTCGCATAAATTAGTACAAAACAACATCAATATCAATACCTTTATTTATAAGAAATATGCTATTGATAGTGTAACATACTATCAAAATCAGCGGTATTATGCGGCAGATATTGTTCAGTATAAAAAAATGCACCAAGAAGTATTAGACCGACTCGACGAAATAAAAAAAGAGACCGAGTTAATGCCTCAAACCAAAGATCCTGTTAAAAAACCTCGGGCAAAAAAATCTCTTTTTGAGCAAAAGTAATCCCAATAGTTGCTTCAATTTTTTCAGAAGAATAAAGAGCAGTTGCATGGGAAGACGCTGCAGTAGCTTTCGTTAATTTTCGTTTACTATTTGTAAGAGTAGCCCATAACCAATCGAATCGCCATACAAAAGCTGTAGCAATTTTGGAGGCCTTGATAAAGGGGCTTTTGGTATGTAATAATTGGGCCAAGCAATCGAAGAGTTCTTTATAACTACAGTTTTCTCCCACTACAATAAAACGTTCGCCAGAAATTTCACTTTTCATAAGCGTGATCATTGAAGTGACTACATCTTGTACGCCCACAATCCCAATAATGCCTTTCGTGTAAAATGGGATGCGTTTTTTTACCCATTGGATAAAAAGATCACTGCCAAAATTTGAAAATCCGTAGCCAAAGATCACCCCTGGATTTACAATTACCACCTCTAGGCCTTCTTGAAATCCCCGCCATACTTCCATTTCGGCACCATATTTAGTAATGGCATAATCGCTGTGTTGTTTTTCAAAATTCCATTCGGTTTCTTCCGTAATTAGGGATTCCTGTGCTTTGGTGTCGCCAAGGGCGGCAATCGAACTCACATGGCATAGTTTTTTGATCTTAAAATCGAGACAACAATTTACGATATGGGCTGTTCCTTCAATATTGACTTTTCTAATTTTCTCCTCTTCTTTCGGGTCAAAAGAAACTAAAGCCGCACAATGATATACATGAGTAACTTTTTCAAAAGCCCTCTCAAGAGAGGGGATATCTGTGATGTCACCTTTTACCCATTGGATGTTATCAAACAAAGCCAATTGGTTTTTATGTGCAAATACTTTTTTTGTTTTTTCTATTTGGGCATTTGAGCGGTATAGCGCTTTTACCGCTTCATTTTCTTGAAGAAGTGCTACGAGTAAGTGAGAACCTACCAAACCTGTTGCGCCTGTAACTAAAATCATGCGGTAAAGTTACTATTTTTTGATGGAAGCTGGAAGCTGGATGTGGGAAGAATTGTTTTTGAAATGTGAATAAAACTTTTAAACTTTTAAACTAAAAACTATCTTTGCTAAAATTAAATCACAAAATGAAGAATTTAGTAGAAGAATTACGTTGGAGAGGTTTGTTTCATGATATGATGCCTGGAACAGAAGAGCAATTACTAAAAGAAGCGACAACAGCTTATATTGGTTTTGATCCAACGGCTGACTCTTTACATATTGGAAGTTTAGTACAAATCATTCTATTAATGCACTTGAGAAAATCGGGTCATAAAGCCATCGCATTAGTTGGTGGTGCCACTGGAATGATTGGTGATCCTTCTGGAAAATCTAATGAAAGAAATTTATTGGATGAAGCTACTTTGAATCATAATGTAGAAGGAATTAAGCGTGTTTTATCCCGTTTTTTAGATTTTGAGGCGAAAGATAATAATGCACCAATTCTAGTAAATAATTACGATTGGATGAAAGATTTTTCATTCATTGATTTTGCGCGTGATATCGGAAAACGGATCACCGTAAATTACATGATGTCTAAAGACTCTGTAAAAAAACGGTTGAGTGGAGAAGAAGGTGCTGAAGGGATGAGTTTTACCGAATTCACCTATCAATTAATTCAAGGGTACGATTTTTACCATTTGAATAAAAATTATAATTGTATGCTACAAATGGGTGGTAGCGACCAATGGGGAAACATCACCACAGGGACAGAATTGGTACGAAGAATGAATGTTGGAAATGATGATAAAGCAAAAGCCTACGCATTAACTACACCTTTAATTACCAAAGCCGATGGGTCTAAATTTGGAAAATCGGAAGGCGGTAATGTTTGGTTAGATGCTGATAAAACTTCGGTTTATAAATTCTATCAATTTTGGTTAAATGCTACTGATGTAGATGCCGAAAAATACATCAAAATTTTCACGTTCTTAGACAAAGCTACGATCGAACAACTAATCGCTACCCACCAAGAAGCGCCGCATCTTCGTGTTTTACAAAAGCGTTTGGCAGAGGAAATTACGGTGATGGTGCACTCAAAAGAAGATTTAGAAAACGCAATTGCTGCATCCAACGCCTTCTTTAGTCCGTCTATGGACGATTTGAAAAAGTTGGACGAGAAAACATTTTTAGAAGTATTTGATGGCGTGCCTCAGGCTGAAATTTCAAAAGAAGCATTAAACGAAGGATTGGATATGATTGCCGCACTTTCTGCTAAAACCAATTTCTTGGCGTCTAATAGTGATGCGCGAAGAGAATTAAAACAGAATGCTATTTCTTTGAATAAAGAGAAGGTAGCAGAAGATTATAAAATTACATCTGCGGATTTAATCAATAACCAATTCTTGTTATTACAAAAAGGAAAGAAAAATTATTACGTGATTAAAATTGTTTAAGCTGTAGATTCGAACAAACAAATCAACAGTTAAACCACCAGCAAATTACAACCCCGTATATCGGAATGATCAAAACGTCCCAACACTTCAAACGAATGGTTGGGATATTTTTTGCCCAAATCTTGTGTGGCAATAAAGGAACACGAATTAATATTGGCCAAATCAATCACGTTGATGCCCCCCGTTTTTCCCTCAGGAACATAGGTTAAAGCATCTTCGGTATCACGAATGAGAATTTGCATCCAGGGCGGACATTCAAACAGACCATCGCCCATGGAGTAAGCCTGCGAAAGCAATTCGGTCATGCCGTACTCGGAATGGATTTTTGAAACACCAAATCCGGCGCTCAGTTGGGCATGCAATTCTTCGCGAATCATTTCTTTGCGTTTGCCTTTCATGCCTCCGGTTTCCATAAGGATAAGGTTACTCCCTAATCCTTCAAGGGGGAATGAAGTAGCTTGCGCATATTCGATGAGGTCTAATAGGGCATAGGTGACTCCGATTAAAATTACGTTTTGTCCTTCTCTGTTTAGTTTTTGTAATTTGGCTACAAGTTCGGCGTAATTGTTTAAATAAAATCCTGAATCTTCGTGACGGCTGCTCTCAATTAAATCTTTCACCATATAAATTAATGAAGACCCTTCACGTTCTAAATAGGAAGGAAGCAAGGCCAAAACGCAATAATCTTCTATGTTGCCATAAAATTGGGAGAAGCCCAGTCGATAACTTTGTTCGTACCATCGAACATCGGTGACCAAATGTTTGCTGGTTTGCATGCCAGTAGTGCCACTACTCGTAAAAATGTGTTGCACGGGTTCGTTTGAACTAATGACGTCGTGGCTTTTAAAAAATTGTATGGGTAAAAACGGAATTTCAGCGATTGATTTGACGTTGGTTTTGTCTTTGTTTAAAAACTGACAAAATTGTTGGTACACCTTATTGGTATCGTATTGGTAACGAAAGACTTTTAAAGTAATTTTTTCAAATTCTTTTTTGGAACCAATATGGAAGATGTCCTCGGGTGTAATCATGGTGCAAAAATAGGAAACAAATTGCTGATAATTAAAAAAGCACCAACTTTCGTTGATGCTTTTTTAATATTTGTGCTGCCAAACTTTGTTCAGCATTTGATTTATTGAACAACAAGTTTGCGAGTAGCTGTTTTTCCTTCTTCGGTTACTTTAACTATATAAACACCCGCTGTTAACTTAGAAACGTTTACGGCATTGTTTACCACATTAGCTTTCAACACTTCTTTCCCTAAAAGGTCATAGACTTCAATTGACATTGCTGCATTTGCAGTTGACGTCAAATATAAAGTGTTTCCTGATAAAGGATTTGGATAAACGGTTAATCCATTGATGTTGTCAAAAGAATTAGATGACAACACATTTAATTCTGCTAAAGATCTTGCCACAAAATAAATTGAAGGCGAAGGAACAGAAACGGTATTTTCTCCTGGGAAAGCAATGATAGTTCTAGGCGTTGTTGGAATAGGTTGTCCAATATAATCTACTTCTGTTGCAGAAAATACAGATCTAAATACTGAAGCAGTGGGTGCTGTTATTGGCGTGTTTGCATTAGCAGCAAAATTGGTAGCTGTGGCATCAAAAGTAACACCCGTAATTTGTACCAATTCACTTTCGTAATTTTCAATATTAGCCAACACATTTGCAATTGTTACCACTTGAGGGGTAACGGTATTACCACTAGATGCAACCGTTGCATTTTCTATTGGAGTTAGTTCTAATAATCCATTAAATAAAAGCGATTGTCCTTTTAATCCAGAAATAGCATCACCCACATTCATGGCCGTTGTAATTACACCTGGTGCTGTAGTGGCATCATCAATTACAATGGCTGCAGTTCCGTCTTGTATGTATTTTTGATTTCTTGTTGTTCTTTTATAGGTGATAACTGGATTACTAGAAATTTGGTAGTATTTTCCAACACCATTTGCAGTTACGTGAGCTCTCAATGCCCCTAAATTAGCAACCACATTATATGAAGCAATTGTAAAAGTAACGGTAGCGTTTACGGCAGGAGTTATAGGCGAATGAGAATTATTTACCAATTCAACATAAACGGTATAGTTTCCAGGCGTTAAACCCGTAAGAGCAATAGGAGCAGTGTCATATTTCATGACAACCGAACCACCGTTAACTGTATAATGAATGTGGCCATCTATTCCCGTTCCAGGATTTCCTACAACAAAATTACTAATTGATAAAGCTACATTAGCTGAGGTGGTTATTGGAGAATATATGGTTCCGCCTACAGGAGATGCAATCGTTAAACTAGGACTAGTAGAACAAGTATTTGTGGCAGTACTTGAATTTCTTGGAGTTGGTGTTCCTGTTGCAAAATCGGTACTGTTTTGATTGTTATCAGTACATCCTCCGTTTAAACGGATGGCTGCTGTAGTTGCACTTAGAACAGCTACTGGCCCCGAACCTTCAAAACAAATTGTTGTAGGACCGAATCCAACTAGGTCAATAATATTCGTACTACCAGAATTACAACCGGCGGCAAGTGCCGTTGAATTATTAACTAAAGCAACTCTCCCACTTGTTGCACTCATTGTCAATGGGCTTGGTGTTCCAGAAACGTAATCAAAATCTATTGTAGGTAATGCAATTCCATTTGTAGTACTTGCAGCACCAAAACCAATTAAAAAATATTTGCCAGGTTGAATTATAGAATTTGCCGGAATAGTATTAAAATTCCATGGATTAGCTGTATTTGTTGCAGATTGATATTGTATAGACCAACCAGATATATCCACTGCGGAAGTACCTCTGTTAAATAATTCAACAAAATCTTTGTTGTAAGTAGCTCCAGAATTCCCACCACCTCCATAAACTTGGCTGATGACTACTTGAGCTTGAGACGAAAGGGCAATCAAAAAAATGATTATTAAAGTGTAAAGTTTTTTCATAAAGATTTATTTAATTTGAATAATATACAAGTAAAGAATAGTTTAGTTGATGATCAGCTTGCGAGTAGCAGTAGCTTCACCTTCTTTGATTTTGATGATATAAACCCCTGCAGTGAGTTGGCTTACATTTACTTCTCTAGAAGTAACTACGGTTTCCAACACTTTTTTACCCAACACATTAAAAATTTCTACTTTTTTATCCATCGATAATTTTGTAGAAATATATATTTTACCACTGCTGGTTGGGTTGGGATAAATAGTAAGACCCTCAATGATAAGCTCTTGAGTTTTAGCGGTTGCTGTTGACTTGCTTTCTTGTGCATGCGCACTAAAAGAGCCTAAAACCAACAAGACTAAAAGAATTAAAGTGTAATTTTTTTTCATTTGCAACTAAAAATATGAGGTAAAGATACTAAAAAAGACTTACAAATACACTCCAAAAAAAAATCCCTCAGATGAGGGATTTTAAATTGTATGTCAATACTAATTATTGTAATAAGTTTACACCACCAACAGTTGCCCAATTTCCAGCAGTTAAACTTGCACCTGTAGCCGTAGTACTTGTTGTATACTGTCCTGAAGGGAAAGTAACACTTAAGGTACCAGCACCTGCAAACTGAGAAGTACCACTGTTAATTTTTACGCTAGTTAATTTAATTTTGCTACCATTAACTTGATCTGTATTTGTTCCTGCGTCTTGTATTCTTACAGCAGTAGCACCAGATGTAGTATATCCTTCAATTAGTATGTTTGAAAAATCACCATTACCTTGTTTTTTAAATTGGATGGCATCATATTCTGCAGCAGAAGAACCACCTTCAGTAATAGTACCTGAAGCTCTTTTTAAAGTAATGTTAGAAATAACTGGCCAAAAAGCATTGTTATTGTTAGAAGCCTCGATTTCCATTCCAAAATTTCCAGTTCCTACTTGGTAAGCATACCAGTTGGTATTGTTTTGTCCTTGCCATCCATCTTGCCAGTCGAAAGAATCGTCAAAGTTTCCATAAGATATTAAATTACGAGCGCTAACCGTTCCGCCATAAAATTCGAAACCATCATCTGCACCTTTGTAAGAAACTAAATTTTCTAAAATTGTTCCTGAACCTACTGAATAAAATGAAAATCCGTTCATTTCACTTGTTCCATCTGTAATTTTTTTACCTGCATATTCTACTCTTACGTAACGTAAAGCACCACCATTATGCGTTGCATTTGTTCCGCCATACATTAAATTTAATCCATCTTCAGAAGCTCTAGTAGTTGTTCCGCCAGACCCTTTAATGGGTGCATCACCATACATAATGATTCCTCCCCAAGATCCTGGTACACCTGAAGCCTCTGTCAATATAATAGGTTGAGCAGCTGTCCCGTTCATAATTAATTTACCACCATTTTTTACTACTAATGCATCTACTCCATTGGTCGCATTTGCGGTAATGGTTGAACCAGCATCAAAAGTAACAGTTACGCCACTTTCTATCGTTACAATTCCATTAAGGGTATAGTTTCCAAATGCAATTGTTGTGTTTGTTGTAATAGAACCTGTAAGTTCCCCCTCAACAGGTCTAAGTGTTCCCTCATCGTCATCTGTAGAACAACCTGTAAATAATGCACCTAAAATAGTTAGACTTAATAATAAATTTTTCATGTGTGTTTGTTTTTAATTGTTTTGACAAATGTAGAACGACTATGTTTTTTGAATGTTTTTTTACTATTATAAAAAGGTTATTGAAAAATCATATAATCGTAAAAACAATGTTGCTTTTATGTAAACAAAAAAGAGCAGTTAACTGCTCTTTTTAATATTAAAATGTATAAGATATACTCGTTGAGAATCCAACACCTCTTTTGTAGGATTGCTCTACTAATGAAGATTCCTCGATCGTTATTTTGTTATCAGTCCCTCTTTCTCTGGTATATAATGGGTTTAAAATATTATCTACAGCAAATTTAAGATCCCATTTTTTGTTGATCGAACTTCCCCAAACAAAATCTAATTTGTGAAAAGGTTTTTCATAAATGTGGTCATAACCAGCAATACCCACAGCATAGATGCGTTCACCATAAACATTATAAACTAATGAAGCCGTATTTTTGCAGTTGCTACCTAAATCAAATTCATATTTAAGATCGGTATTTAACAACCAGTTTGATGCACCTTGAAGATTTCTTTTTGTAAACGTATCAAAATCTGAACCAGGTCTTTTTAAATCAATTTTGGATTCGGTTAGCATTAATGAAGTATTAAATCCAAGCGAAAAACCATCTAAATTCTCGTTAAATCTACTCAATTGAACTAAGGCTTCAAATTCTGCTCCAAATAAGGTGGCGCTATTATTGTTAAAATACGTAATTGTTTGTCCACTTCCCGTTGCACTTGCTAAAATCGTTCTTTCAATTGGCTGGTCAATATATTTGGCAAACAAAGTAGCTGCAAACATTTCTTTCGGGGTAGGGAATATTTCAAATTTTAAGTCAGCATTGTAGTTTTCACTGTTTTCTAAATCTGAATTACCTAACTCGGTAGTACCATCTGCATTGATTAAATTGATGTCTAAGCTTTCAAAAAGTACCGGTTTTGTATATGTTTTAGAAACGGCAAAACGCAAATTACGATCGTCCTTTATAGCATATTTTACATTTAATGAAGGCAAAATGTATAAGTTGTCATTCGTTTTACTTCGGTATGGGTTTGTAATTGGGTCAACAATAGATTTATATTTATACTCTCTAATTGTATTTTCTGCACGAAGCCCCACATTAAATTCTAATTTTTCATTCAGATTCAACAGTAAATTTGTGTAAACCCCATCGGCTCTTTGGAATACTTTTGTTTTCCATTCAGCAGTCGATTGTTCTGTGAATGATAAGAAATTGCTAGCAATATCATCTTGAATAAAAGAATCAATATCATTTACAGGCGTGTTGTAAGGTGCAGCTCCATTATTTGGATTTCCAAACGTAAATCTAAATTTAGACACCATATATTCTGCAAAGCCACTGTATCCAACAGACAATTTGTTGCGGTTATTTTCAATATTTCCAAATTTGTAGTTGTATTCTAAATTTCCCGACATATGGAAATTGTTGTCAATATTAAAAAACTGACGCAATAAATTATTACTACCGTACTGCGTGTTGATTTCTGTGTCCGAAATTTTTGTTCCCGTGATGAATTTTCTATCCGGTTGGTTGTATTTTGTTCGGGTATAAGAAATACCACCATTTAGGGAATGTTTGTCATCACTAGTTAGTTTGTAACTTCCAAAGAATTGATTGGCGAAATAATCCGATTGTTCGTATTGATTTAATCGAATAAATTCATTTGGATTTTGAACGGCAGTTCGGGTATATCCAACCTGATCTTGAATTAAATTTTCCGTAGTTTTTAAATATAATCCGGTATAATTAAATTTAAGACGATCGCCTTTAAATTGTAATCCCAATAAAGAAGACGCTTGTGTTTGGAATTTAAATTGCTTTTTTTCTAAATTGTTATCATAGATTCCTTGTCCTTGAGAAAACGTACGATCTACACCTTCTCTAATTTGGTATTTATTATCAAAATTGGTAGCAAATACATAATATAAGTTATTCGATCCCACATCAAATTTTCCAGAATGACTAATCCCTGTACTTGTATTTAATGGTGCTTTCACTTTATTTACATCCCAAGAAGAATTGTAATCGTTGTTTATTCTTCCTGCAGGTACACTCCCATATCCGCTTGGTAATTTTCGCTCTTGTCCGCCAAATCCAAAATAACTTTTTGAGTTGTTGGCATCTTTAGACAATAAAAAATCACTTAAATTATTATCGGTTGTAAAACCGGTCCCAAAACTAATTTTTGTTTGACCTTTCGTATTTTGACTGGTTTTAACATCAATAGTTGCGCCAGCAAAATCACCATAAATATTTGGATTAAAGGTTTTAAAAACGTCAATATAACCTACAACATCAGTAGGAAATTGATCCAATGGAATAATTTTTTTGAACGGACTGTTAGATGGAACCGCTAAATTATTTACCAATAAATTGTTGTAACGATCCTCTAAGCCTCTAATAAACAAACCTTTAGATTCTACTTTTGAAATCCCGGTAATTTTTGTTAGTCCTTCTTCTACATCACTAATTCCTTTTCGAGATAATTCTTGCGAACCAATACTTTGCTTGATTTCAACTGCTTTTTGTTGTTCTTGCAACAAAGCACTTTCTTTTTCTCTACTATATTGAACTTCTACAACTACTTCTTTTAACTCTTCACCTCCAGTAGATGCTAAAATATGATTGATAACTTTAACTTCTCCAGCCGCAACTGTGAAAGAAATTTCTTTGGTTTCATAACCCAAATAAGTGATTACAAGTGTATAGTTCCCAGCCGGCATGGTAAATGAATAATTTCCATTTTCATCGGTTGCGGTATTTTGTTTAGATTCTTTAATGATTACGGTAGCAAATGGAAGCGGTTCGTTCTTCATTTCCTTGTCTAAAATTTGTCCTTTTACAGTAGCATTTTGAGCCCATGAAATAACGGAAAAAAGTACTGCAAAAAATAGAAATTTAATCTTCATCTTGTTGGGTTATTAATTTGGGGCAAAGAAAGAGTTGCTAGGTTATTCAATTGTTATTGACTTATTATCAATAAGTTTCTAGTTCGTTATTAAATCGTTAAGAGATTAAATAATTGTTAAGTCATAATTTCATTTCGATTTATCGTTATCTTTACCATCACAAACGCAACTAAAACGAATTATGAAAAAGAAAGATATTAGAATCTTATTGGTCGATGATGAGAAAGATATTCTTGAAATTGTAGGGTACAATTTAGCGCAGGAAGGGTATCAAATTTCTACGGCTTCCAACGGAAAAGAAGCCATAATCAAAGCCAAGAAAGAGTTGCCACAGCTGATCATATTAGACGTGATGATGCCCGAAATGGACGGCATTGAGGCTTGTGAAAATATCAGAAAAATTCCAGAACTTCAGGATACCATCATTACTTTTTTAACGGCGCGTTCAGAAGATTATTCGCAAGTGGCTGGTTTTGATGCGGGTGCCGATGACTATATCGCAAAACCCATCAAACCAAAAGTATTGGTCAGCAAGGTTAAGGCATTGTTAAGACGCTTAAAAAGCGATACGAAACCAAACAGCACCTTAACGGTGGGCAATATTGAAATCAATCGAGAAGAATATAAAATCATCAACAACGGCAAGGAAATCGTATTGCCACGAAAAGAATTTGAATTGTTTTACTTGTTGGCAACCAAACCAGGAAAGGTCTTTACTCGGGAAGAAATATTAGACAAAGTTTGGGGAAATGAAGTTGTAGTGGGCGGAAGAACCATAGACGTTCACATTCGTAAATTAAGAGAAAAAATTGGCGATGATTTCTTTAAAACCATAAAAGGAGTAGGTTATAAAATCGAATTTTAATGGCCCTAAAATTTAAAAAATCATACAAGTTTGCAATAAAATCGTCTTTTTATATTGCGTTGTTTACTTTTGGATTTTTGGCAATTGCCAATTATTTTTTATTGCATTTACCCTTCTATTTTTTGTTACTCTTCTTAGTAGCTCTTTTTATCTTTTCTTTTTTTGTATTGCAGTATCGCGTGGAAAACTTTATCTATAAACGGGTAAAGAAAATCTATGACGACGTGTCCTTACTTGAAAATACCGATTTTAGAAACAGTCCCATTACAACCGATATGGAAACACTCACAAGTGAAGTACAAAAATTTGCACGGGATAAAAAAATGGAAATTGAATCGTTAAAAATTAGAGAGGAATACCGAAGAGAATTTTTAGGCAATGTTTCCCATGAATTAAAAACACCCCTTTTTACCGTACAAGGCTATTTGCTTACCCTTTTGGATGGCGCCATGGACGATAAAAATATTCGAAAAAAATATTTACAAAGGGCCGAAAAAGGTGTCGAACGGTTGGTGTATATCGTCAATGATTTGGACATGATTACCAAGTTAGAATTGGATACGTTAGGCATCGAAACCAAAGCGTTTAACATCATTGATGTGATTCAAAATGTGCTTGATTTATTGGAAATGAGAGCTTCCAAGAAAAACATACTGTTGACTTTCGACATGAAGTATGTGCGTCCGATTAATGTGGTAGCCGATTTGGAAAAAATACAACAAGTCTTAACCAATTTGATCGAAAATTCGATCAAATACGGCAAAGAAAATGGAACGACCGAAGTGAGCATCGAAGATTTTGTCAACAACAAAATAATTGTCAAAATAATTGATAACGGAGAAGGTGTTGAAAAACACCACATACCAAGGTTGTTTGAACGGTTTTACCGTGTAGATAAAAGTGGCGCTCGCAGCGAAGGCGGCTCTGGTTTAGGCTTGGCCATTGTGAAGCATATTATTGAGAGTCATAATGAGAAAATCAATGTGGCGAGTACGTTTGGCAAAGGATCTGTGTTTTCGTTTACCTTAGAAAAGGCGAAAAAATAACTAGTTTTTTCGAATACTTAAGGATATTTAATATCCAAAGATTCCAGTCAAAATTTATTGCCTACTATTCGAAGTGAATACTACTATAAAAATGGGTTGAATTCTCGTATATTTCCTTAATTTTGCCCCGAAATAAATTGAACACACGTGGGAAGTAAGAATAAATTAAAACGATTCAAAGAAAACGAAACATTTGTAAATGTTTTTCAGCCAACTAGAGAAGAGGTAGTAGCCGATCAATTTCCCTTAAAAGGAAAATGGAACAGTGATTTCTTCAAAAATGACCATCCCATTGTATTGGAATTGGGTTGTGGAAAAGGAGAATATTCTGTAGGGTTGGCCGAAAGAAGTCCCGATAAAAATTTTATAGGTATTGATATCAAAGGTGCTCGTTTTTGGCGCGGTGCCAAAACTGCAGTGGAAAATGGATTGCACAATGTAGCTTTTTTGCGCACACAAATCGAATTAATCGAACATTGTTTTGCGGCAGATGAGGTTTCTGAAATTTGGATTACTTTCCCCGATCCTCAAATCAAATACAAAAGAACCAAACACCGCATGACCAATGCCGCGTTTTTAGATAACTATAAAAAGATTCTAAAAACTAATGGCTTAATGCATTTAAAAACCGATTCTGAATTTATGCACGGATACACCTTGGGCTTGTTGCATGGTGCCGGACATGAAGTGTTGTATGCCAATCATAACATTTATAAAAATGAAGGGGCACCTGCTGAAGTTACCGGTATTCAAACGTTTTATGAAAGCCAATATTTAGAAGTCAACAAACCTATTACCTATATTCAATTCAGAATAAAATAATTTATGGCCTTTTTTTTAGCATTGGTATTCGGGTTGGTTATTTCCATTATCGGGATTATTATTCCCGGGATGTTAAACATGACCATTGCTAAAATAAGTGTCAAAGAAAACAAGCATCAGGCCTTGCGATTTGCTTTCGGAGCGGTAGTAGTTGTTTTTTTTCAAGCATTCTTAGGAACCTATTTTGCAAAATTTTTAGATGCTCATCCGGTCTTTAGTGATGGGATAAAAAAAATAGGAACTTTTATATTTATCGCATTAACGGTGGTTTTTACAATTTTGGGAATGCGTGCCCACAAGCAAAAAACGCTAACGGTCCAACTTGAAAATAAAAAAAATCGTTTTATATACGGAATGGCTTTGTCGGCTATCAATATGTTGGCCATTCCCTGGTATGCGTTTACCAGTTTAATGGTGGCTTCTAAAGAATGGTTCTATTACGACATCATTTCCATACTCTTGTTTTCTGTGGCCGCCGCTTTTGGAACGTATGTAGTATTTTATTGGTATGCTGTATTTTTTAAGAAAATCGAACATAAGTTGGTCTTCCTTGTAAAAAACATTAACTTTTTAATCGCTTTTCTTACCGGATTAGTCGCCATTTCATCCCTTTATAAAATGTATTTTCACTAATGGAACCTAGCGCTAATTCCGATTCTTTTTTTGAACGCGTATATGTTATTGTGCGTCAAATACCCTATGGCAGAGTAACTTCGTATGGTGCTATCGCAAAAGCATTGGGAACCGCTCGCTCAGCCCGAATGGTGGGTTGGGCAATGAATGCTTCTCATGGTTTGGAGGATGTGCCGGCGCACCGCGTTGTCAATCGAAAAGGCTTACTCACAGGTAAACACCATTTTGAAGGAACTAATTTGATGCAACAATTATTAGAAAGCGAAGGCATTAAGATTCAAGACAATCAAATCGTGGATTTAGAGACGTATTATTGGGAACCCCAGCCCTGATTTTTTCGCAAACGATTGCATTTTCATTTTTTTAAAATACCGTTATCTTTTTGTAACAAAGGTGACAAATGTCATATTCTCCCTCTTTTTTTAGACAGAAATTTGTACTGTAATATTAAATACAATACAAATGAAAAATGTAAGAATACAATGTAAGAAATGGCTCTTAGTGCTTTCTTTAAGTGGTGTATTTTTTGCAAATGCACAAGATTTCAAAGTGAATTTAGCGGAGAGTAAATTGGTTGTTGATGGAACTTCCAATTTACACGATTGGACCATTGAAGCAAAATCTATGGGCGGAAAGACAACTTTATCAGTTGAATCAGGGGATTTAAAAGAAATAAAAAATTTAGATTTTGTTGTAGAAGCGGAAAAACTAGAAAGTGGAAAAAGTGGTATGGATAAAAACACTTTTAAAGCATTAAAAACCGCCACAAATAAAAAAATAATCTTCAGACTCGTTAAGGTTAACAAAATCACAGCACAGGCAAACAATGTTTTTTCTGTAGAAACACAAGGTGATTTAATTATTGCTGGTGCCACAAAGCGAATCAACCAAACTTTTTTAGTAAAACTCGTAGGAAAAAAAATAATCTTTTCAGGGAAACAAAAAATCGACATGACGCTTTATGGAGTAGAACCTCCAACCGCATTAATGGGTACTATTAAAACCGGTAAAGATGTAGTCGTAGATTTCAAAGTAACATATAACTAAATATCAATATAAAAATTCATATTATGAGAACATTTATTAAATCTTCGTTAGTAATAATGGCCTTAGGGTTAACTACCTTAGGTAAGGCACAGACCACTGCTACTTTTGGAAATATGCAAAATTTAATCCCAAGAGATCAAAGAGCGGTTAATCAATTTGATGTTAAAAAAGACAATGCAGAATTCAAAGGATTAAGTATCGATTTAGGGGGTGCCTTTGCGTTACAGTTTCAAGCAGTGAATTCATTTAATGATCATGCGGTGGGTACTTATACAGCTTCAAATGGTGCAACGATCACGAGATATCGATTGAACAATTTGGAAAATCAATTTAATTTACCTTCTGCAAATATGACCATTGGCGCTCAATTGTATGATGGAGTTCGCGTTAATTTAGACTTATACTTAGCGGCTAGACACCACAATGAGACTTGGGTCAAAGGAGGTTATTTGCAAATTGACAAATTAGATTTCATTAAAAAAGATTTTTTAGCGGGGTTTATGAAATATGCCACGATTAAAATTGGACAAATGGAAAACAATTATGGTGATGCACATTTTAGAAGATCTGATAATGGTAGTGCTTTAGTTAATCCATTTATTGAAAGCAATATCATGGATTCATTTACTACAGAAATGGGTGCTGAGTTATATTATAACAGAAGTGGCTTTGTATCTATGTTTGGGATCACCAATGGGAAATTAAATCAAAATGTTACTGAGTTTGTTCCTGCTGCTGCAACAGTTGCTGCTCCAAATCCTAATACAACAATTAGTCCAACAATCTTAGCAAAATTAGGATACGACAAACAATTAAACACTGATTTAAGAGTTCGTCTTACAGGATCTGTAACGCACAATGCCAATATGAGTGGAAATCCATGGAGTTCAGATAGAGCCGGTAGTCGTTACTATTATGTTATGTCTCATGCTGCTTACAACTACAATACTACAGCTGTAACAAATAATGCTACTTCTGATTTAGCAGCTAACCCAACAACAGGGCGTTTTAATCCTAATTTCGGGAATTGGTTTACTGCAGTTATGTTCAACCAATTTGTAAAATATAAAGGATTAGAATTGTTTGGAACTATTGAGTTGGCTCAAGGTGGTGACAAAAAAGGAGTAGATGCTGCACGTAAAATAAATCAATATGCTGGAGATGTAGTGTACCGATTTGGAGCAGATGAAAAATTCTATGTAGGGGCAAGAGTGAATACCGTTTCTGGAAAATTAGCCAATGCAGACACACGCAAAGTAAACGTTAACCGTTTTGAAACCAGTGCAGGTTGGTTCATGACAAAAAACATCTTGGCAAAAATAGCCTATACCACTCAAAATTATCAAGGATATTCAAAATTTAGTGGAAACAGTTTGAATGACTTTTATGGAGGAAAATTCGACGGATTAATGTTTGAAGCGGTAATTACATTTTAATCAAATAACTAATAAAGAGAAAGGCATTTGCCTTTCTCTTTTCAAGAATCATGAAAACCATTTATCTGCTTGTAGCGAGTTTAGTATTGACGAACTTCAGTTTTATATCCAATAAAACAAAGGTTAAAATCACTAATCAAAGTGATGTTGTCATCAGAGGAAAATCGAATGTTAATTCTTTTGAATGCAAATACAATTCTGATTTTATTGAAGATGAAATTCATGTTTCGCATGCAAAGCAAAATGCAAAAATCATTTTAGACGGCGCAAAAATAGCCATCAAAAGCACAGGGTTTGATTGTGCACACAAAATGATAACAAAAGACTTCAAGTCGCTTATTAAAGCAGATGAATATGAAGCAATACAACTAGAAGTAAAAGAAATTAGTATTCTAAAAGAGCATTTGTTTGCAAAAGTAAAAGTAGCTATAGCAGGCGTTTCAAATGAATATAGCGTACCTGTTTTATTTGAGGCAAAGACAAATAATGTAAAAGGGCAATTAAAAATCAACATTAAAGATTATCGTTTAAAAGCACCGAATAAATTATTAGGAATGGTTAAAGTGGATGATCATGTTGAAATTGATTTTAATCTGTATTTACAATATTAAGGCATCATTTTTCATGTTTGGTTTTGAAAAGCAATCTTCAAATTTTGGGGATTGCTTTTTTGTAGAACGCTAGCTTTAAAAAAATTAATTTTATGGGAAAACTTTAAGAAAAGGATACTTTTAATCTCATAAACTTCTTACTATCTTTGCAATCTAAAATCAGTCTGAATAAAAATGAAACTAGATAGAAAAGAGATACTTACTGCCTTGGAAACAATTTCTGTTGCTGGAGAAGGTAAGAATATGGTGGAGAGTGGTGCCATTCAAAATGTAATCACTTTTGGAGATGAGGTACTAGTAGATGTACTTTTAGCCACCCCTGCATTGCACATCAAAAAACGTGCGGAGGTAGACATCATCAAAGTCATTCACGAAAAAGTGTATGAAAAAGCAAAAGTAAAAGTAAATATCAAAGTGGAATCCCGAGGCTTCGGGACCGAAAAAGCTGAAAATCCCAATCTAATCAAAGGGAAAGCAATTCCAGGAATTTCAAATATTATTGCGGTTGCCTCAGGAAAAGGAGGGGTAGGAAAATCTACAATAACGGCTAATCTAGCAGTTTCATTGGCTAAAATGGGATTTAAAGTTGGAGTATTGGATGCCGATATTTATGGGCCGTCCATGCCTATTATGTTTGATGTGGAAACGGCCAAACCCATTTCAATAGAAGTGGATGGAAAATCAAAGATGCAACCCATTTCAAGTTATGGGGTAGAATTGTTATCCATAGGATTTTTTACCAAACCCGATCAAGCCGTAATTTGGAGAGGTCCAATGGCTGCCAAAGCATTGAACCAAATGATTTTTGATGCCAATTGGGGGGAACTGGATTTCCTGTTGATTGATTTACCACCAGGTACTGGCGATATTCATTTGTCGATCATGCAATCGTTGCCTATTACAGGTGCCGTAGTTGTCAGTACGCCACAAGCCGTTGCCTTGGCCGATGCAAAAAAAGGCGTATCCATGTTTTTATCCGATGCGGTAAAAGTTCCTGTTTTAGGAATTATCGAAAACATGGCCTATTTTACACCAGAAGAATTGCCTGAAAACAAATACTATATTTTTGGTAAAGAAGGCGCTAAAAATTTAGCAGCCGACCTACAAGTGCCTCTTTTGGGAGAAGTGCCATTAGTGCAGAGTATCCGTGAAGCTGGAGATTATGGTCGTCCAGCGGCTTTACAAACCGATTCTGTCTTAGCTGCTATTTTTGAAACGATTACTCGAAATGTGGTGCAAGAAACGGTAAACAGAAATGAGGAGTTGCCACCTACAGAAGCAATCAAAATAACAACAATGGCAGGATGTTCTGCAGTAAAAAAATAAGGATCAATTAGCCAATTAATAGATTAAAAATTACAGATACATTGGCACATTGAAATTAATACATTAAAATATGACTACACTTGAGATCAAAGAAAATGTAGAAAAAGCATTGGAAGAAATCCGACCTTTTTTGAATTCTGATGGAGGCAATATTTCATTGGTAGAAATCATTGATGACAAACATGTTAAAGTGCGTTTAGAAGGTGCTTGTACAAGTTGTAGTTTCAGTATTAGTACGATGAAAGCTGGGGTAGAAACCACCATAAAAAAATATGTTCCTCAAATTGAAACCGTAGAAAATATTGCTTAAATTTATTTTCAGCCTTATTTTTATACTATGTAACTTAAGTTGCGCCAAACCCTAGTTTGATTTGTAACTTTACTACATTAATAGATACAAAATGATTGAAACAGATATACTAATTATTGGCGCCGGACCCACCGGTCTATTTACGGTTTTTGAAGCAGGATTGTTGCAATTGAAATGCCACATTATTGATGCACTTCCACAACCAGGAGGACAATTGGCTGAGCTATATCCCAAGAAGCCTATTTTTGATATTCCAGGATATCCAGAAGTATTGGCAGGGGATTTGGTAACCAATTTAATGGAACAAATCAAACAGTTTCAACCGGGATTTACCTTAGCCGAAACGGCTGAAACCATCGATAAATTAGACGATGGGACTTTTATTGTTACAACCAATAAAGGCACAAAACACCATGCAAAAGCAGTTGCTATAGCGGGCGGACTCGGTACTTTTGAACCCAGAAAACCGATTATTGAAAACATAAGCGCTTACGAAGAAAAAGGGGTGGAATATTTTGTGAAAGATCCAGAATTATTCCGCGACAAAGAAATCGTCATTGCTGGTGGCGGTGATTCGGCATTGGATTGGAGTATTTTTCTCTCTAATGTGGCCAAGAAAGTTACGCTAGTTCACAGACGAAATGAATTCCGTGGCGCTTTAGATTCGGTAGAAAAAGTACAAGAATTGAAGAAAGAAGGTAAGATTACATTGATTACGCCTGCAGAAGTTGTCGGAATCCAAGGGGAGCAACATGTTGAAAGTATTACCTTAGATAGAGATGGTGTTTTGGAACAACTTAATACCGATTACTTTATTCCACTATTTGGATTGACACCGAAGTTAGGAGCTATTGCCAACTGGGGATTGGAAATCGAAAAAAATGCGATCAAAGTGAATAATGCGTTGGACTACCAAACCAATATTGACGGAATTTATGCCATAGGCGATGTGAACACCTATCCTGGGAAATTGAAATTGATATTGTGCGGATTTCACGAAGCCACTTTAATGTGTCAAAGTGTATACAACAGAATCAATCCGGGAAAACGGTACGTATTGAAATACACCACCGTTTCTGGTGTGGATGGTTTTGATGGCACCAGAAAAGAAGCTGAAAAAGCGGTTGTAAAATCGATCGATTAAATAAATTTATTTAGTTTTTGGTTACATGTTAAGCAAACTTGAAACCTGAAACCTGAAACTTGAAACCTGAAACCTGAAACTAAAAATGCCACAAGACGTTACTATATTCATCACCGACAGAAACGGAGTGCGACACGAAGTATTAGCCCCAACCGACATGAACATGAACATCATGGAGTTGATTCGGTCGTATGAATTGGCTGAAGAAGGAACGGTTGGTGTTTGCGGCGGCATGGCCATGTGCGCTTCTTGTCAGTGTTATGTTTTAAACGATGTTATTTCGCTGGAACGCAATCCCGATGAAGAAGCGATGCTTTGGGAAGCCTATCACGTAAAAGATAATTCAAGATTAGGTTGTCAAATTCCAATCACTGAAGATTTAGAAGGTTTAGCAATTGAAATAGCACCCGAACAATAAAAAAGCGAGAAGAAATTCTCGCTTTTTGTTTTATACTAGTTCATGTTGGTGTTCCATTTGTGCTTCAATGGCGTTCCAAAGTCCAATTCGTTTTTCCAAAGCCATCATGGAAACTTCTTGCACTTCTTTCCATTTCTGTTCGGAATCACCCGCTAATTCCACCACCATTTGTAAGGCCATAGGACCATGCTCGTCGGCATCTAATTCAATGTGTCTTTCGAAATAATAAATCAGTTTCGACAAATCGGTTTCTGGAAAATTCTGTTGAAAATTGCGTAAGATTTCAGTAAACATATTCGGAATCAAATCTTCTCTTCCAAAGGTAAATGCAGCTGCAATTTCATGCGGTTTTCCTTGCTCAATTACTCGAAATGTAAAATCTAAAAAAGCTTTCACATTTGGATGTAAATCACTTTGTTTGATCGATACAAAGATGTTTTTAGTTTCTTCCACATTTTTTAAAAAGGCGTTGATTTGCGTGGTTGAAGCGCCGCATTGTGTCATGGCGTCAACATACATTTCAAAATGACTTTGACGCGTTCCATCTAAGGTTAGGTCGGTTTCCTCAGCAACCACTATTTCATTGATTAAATAGCGAATTTCTGGATTGCCAATTGGTAACCATGGAGTCGATGTGCAGGTCAATTTATTTTGCAGGGCTTTTAATAAAGACATAAAATCCCAAACGGCATAAATATGGTTTTCTAGAAAACAATGTAAGTCTTCAATCGATTTTACTTTGTTGTATAACGAATGATTTAATAACTGTGTTTTTTGTTGTTGTATGGATTGATTGATTTGTTCAATTCTCATGGGTTAATTTTTTTGTAAAATTATAAAAGCTCCCCAAAAAAGGGAAGCTTTTTATATCAATTTTATCTATTGTTTAATTACTTAAATGCAGGGAATCCTGTGACGTCCATACCCGTAATTAACAAGTGGATATCGTGTGTTCCTTCATAGGTAACTACCGATTCTAAATTCATCATGTGGCGCATGATAGAATATTCCCCAGTAATCCCCATTCCACCCAGCATTTGACGGGCATCACGAGCAATGGTTAATGCCATGTCTACGTTATTTCTTTTCGCCATCGAAATTTGAGCTGTAGTTGCTTTCCCCTCGTTGCGCAAAACGCCTAAACGCCAAGTTAATAATTGGGCTTTCGTGATTTCAGTAATCATTTCGGCTAATTTCTTTTGTTGCAATTGTGTTGCGCCAATGGGTTTGTCAAACTGTATGCGTTCTTTAGAATAACGTAACGCGGTGTCATAACAATCCATAGCTGCTCCAATGGCACCCCAAGCAATGCCATAACGTGCTGAATCTAAGCAACCTAGTGGCGCACCTAATCCCGATTTATTGGGTAATAAGTTTTCTTTGGGAACTTTTACGTTGTCAAAAATAAGCTCTCCAGTTGCAGAAGCTCTTAACGACCATTTGTTGTGTGTTTCGGGAGTTGAAAAACCTTCCATTCCTCTTTCCACGATTAACCCGTGAATTCTTCCTTCTTCGTTTTTAGCCCATACTACTGCAATGTCAGCAAAAGGCGCATTCGAAATCCACATTTTGGCACCATTTAAAAGATAATGATCGCCCATATCTTTAAAATTAGTTACCATTCCACCTGGGTTCGAACCATAATCAGGCTCGGTTAAACCAAAACAGCCAATGAATTCTCCAGTGGCTAATTTGGGTAAATATTTCATGCGTTGTTCTTCGTTACCGTATTTCCAAATAGGATACATTACCAAGGAAGATTGAACAGAAGAAGTTGAGCGCACGCCCGAGTCACCTCTTTCAATTTCTTGCATGATTAAGCCATAGGAAATTTGATCCAAGCCAGCCCCACCATATTCTACTGGAATGTAAGGGCCAAAACCTCCAATTTCACCCAAACCTTTAACAATTTGATGCGGAAATTCTGCTTTTTGAGCATATTCTTCGATGATCGGAGATACTTCTTTTTTAACCCAAGCACGTGCAGCATCACGCACCATTTTATGTTCGTCCGATAATAATTCGTCTAATAAATAATAATCGGGCGATTGAAATAAGTCTGGTTTCATAATTGTCGTTTTGAAAGTAACAAAAGTAAGTAAAGATTTTTAACAAATCAATGAACGAATGTTATAATTTAAAAGCTACATTTTCAAATAAAAATCCTTGGTAAGTTCAACATATTCTGAAGTATATTGATGACGAGCGGTTTCAATCACCAATTCATCAATAAGTGGCGTTTGCGTTACACGCGTAAAAGCCAATAAACTTCTTTTAATGTCCGATGTTGGTGTGCCTTTTACCCGTGTAATTTTTAATGGAAATAAATCCAATTCTTTACACATAGAAACAAATCGTCCCTCTTCTTTATAGGGAATAATTACCGAAAAGATTCCGTTTTCCGAAAGTAATAAAGCAGCGGCTTCAATTAATTCTTCAAAAGGCAAGGCATCTTGAAATCGTGCCATGTCACGTTGGGAATCATCGGTTTTAAAATCTTCAGCAAAAAAAGGCGGATTGGAAATAATGAGATCGTATTGGTCTTCCGGTTCGTCTACAAATTCATCTAATCCTGCGTGAAAACAAAATAATGTATCCCCCCATGGCGAAGCTTCAAAATTTTCGACACATTGTTCGTAGGCATCTTCGTCAATTTCAATGGCGTCAATTTGCGCTGCGTTGCTTCTTTGTGCAAGCATTAAAGACAAAATTCCAGTGCCGGCGCCAATATCTAAAATAGCATTCGGATTGTTAATCAATGGTGTCCATGCGCCCAATAGCACACCATCGGTGCCTATTTTCATAGCACAGCGCTCTTGATTTACGGAAAATTGTTTGAATGAAAACATAATGAAAATGCCAATATTAAAAATCCCAAATTCCAAAAGTGGAACCTAGAATAAATTATGAACTTTTAGATATAATTGTCGATAAAATTTTTCTTAATTCTTCTGCTTCTTCAAAAAGCGGAATCGAAAATTCATTTAATTCAGGATTCAAATCTTGTATCAATCGAATCCAATATTTTGATTCTTTAGCTTCTTTTCGAGAAATTTTAGCTCTAAATAAAAAATCTTTATCACCCAACTTTTCATTTGCTTCAATATAATTAGCGCCAATAGAACCAGATGAGCGAACCAATTGCTTTCCATCTTCCAAATTAGAAATAGTTTTAGGTAGTTTTTTAATATATAGCCTACAATCTCTTGCAAACAAATAAGTTCTCTCTTCTAAGTCAAAAGGTTTATTCATTAATTAAACTGTTAATTAGTTGGAATATAAAATATTGGAATTTCATACACTCCTTGGAATTTGAGGTTTTTAATATTGGAATTTCTCACCCTCCTTACAGGAATTTGGAATTTAAATGTTGGAATTTTAAGAAAGATAAAGAGCCACCAAGCCTTCTGGAGTTTCTAAAGTGATGGTTTTGTTTTTTCGGTCCAAATCGATTATAAAGTCATCGATAAGCGGGATTAAAAGTTCAATGCCGTTTTTGTCGATTTCAAAAAGCGGTTGTGCGCCACTATCATTAATCGCGCTAATTTTTCCAATGTTACCGTGTTTGGTATCTAGCACATCAAAACCAATTACTTCATGAAAATAAAACTGTGTGCCTTCAAGTTGGGGCAACATAGAAAGGGGTAGGTATAATTCGCTACCCATGATTTCGTCGGCTTCGGCTTCTGTTTGAATGTCTTCAAAACGAACGCGTAAAAATTTTTCTTTGTGCAGCGAACTACTCTCAATAAAAAATGGAACCAGACTTTTGTTGAGGTCAACAAAAACTGATTCCAAATTTTGATACAATTCGGGTTCGTCGGTATCTAAATACGCTAACACTTCCCCTTTGAAACTAAATTTTTTTGCGATTTTACCCAAATAGAAACAATCTTCTTTACGCATAAATCGCTGTATGATTAAGCTTCTGTCTCTTCGTTGCTTTCTTCAGCTGCTGGAGCCTCTTCAACTGCTGGAGCTTCTTCTGCAACAACTTCTTCAGCTGCTGGAGCTGCTTCTTCAGCAACTGCTTCAACTGCTGGAGTTTCTTCAACTGCAGTTTCAACAACTTCAGCTGGAGCTTCTGCTTCAACGATTGTTTCTTCAGTTGCTTCTTCAGCTACTTCTTCAGCTACTTCTTCAACTTTCGCTGCTTCGGCTTGAGCTGCAATACGTTTTGCATTTGCTTCTTTTTCAGCTTTTAAAGCTTTCGCTTTAGCTGCTTCTTCAGCTTTAGACAATCCTGCTTTTTTAGCGTCAACTTTGTTTGCTTTTTCATCCAACCAAGCGGCTAATTTAGCATCTGCTTGTTCTTGAGTTAAAGCACCTTTGCGAACTCCACCGTCTAAATGGTGCTTTAATAAAGCTCCTTTGTACGATAAAATGGCTTTAGCCGTATCGGTAGGTTGTGCTCCATTGTGTAACCACTGTACTGCACTTTCTAAGTTTAATTCAATAGTTGCTGGATTAGTGTTTGGATTGTAAGTTCCGATTTTTTCTAAGAATTTACCATCTCTTTTTGATCTTGCATCTGCTGCAACAACCCAATAAAAAGGTTTCCCTTTTTTTCCGTGTCTTTGTAATCTAATTTTTACTGACATAATCTTGTGATTAATTTAAGGTAC
>JACCDI010252956.1_pt1 | contig 25920 bp, 24 predicted proteins | sample 7442791 | NCBI WGS metagenome assembly JACCDI01 (sample SAMN15323434, study PRJNA562643) | freshwater metagenome | isolation source: river surface water | place: USA:Blue River Watershed | collected 2017-08-15
CGTCTCTTCGACTTCTTCTGTCTCCTCGGTTTCTTCGACTTCTTCTGTCTCCTCGGTTTCTTCGACTTCTTCTGTCTCCTCGGTTTCTTCGACTTCTTCAACTTCTTGAGAAGGTTCTTCTATAACTGGAACTTCTTCCTCTATCTTATGAGTAGAAATAAATGGTTCAGAAATAACATTCACCTCGGGATAAATAATAGGTGCATTTGCTTTATTTTTATTAATAATAGGCGCTTCAGTACATTCTAATTTCTGAGCTAATTCAATATATCTGGTTTGAACTTCAATTAATTGTTCTTTTAATAACTCTATTTTTATTTTATTTTCTTTATTTTTATTCTCTAACTTTTCACACTTATTCTTAAGCTCTTGATTATCAGATGCAAGCATTTGATATGCAGGCATATTTTGAATAAAAGTAAAATTCGCATGCGCAAATAATAATTCACGGTCAGATACTGCAGCAGAATTGTTCATTGTTTATTAAGAATAGATATAAATGCGATGTAAAAGATAATAAAATCGATACTTATTTGGTTTATTATGTACATGATTCTTTAAATCAATTTTTTATATTTTATCGGCATAGTTTTCACAATAAAAAAATGCATTTCGCGCAATATGGGGAAACACTTTTTATAATTTATTGTAATATGATTATAAGAATAAAGATTAACCTTTATTCTCCTGATAATAAATTATCAGGAGAATCGACTAATTTTGCTTTGCAAAATTAGTCTTAAAGGTATACCCTATGCTATCTGTCTGATACACCTGTGTATCAGACCAGTAGAATAGAGGTTAGATGCCATATAAATAGTTATCATTATAAATTTCTCTAATACTCTTTAATCCAACCCCTGATATAATAGACACTTTTTCATACTTAGAAGGAAAGTTGCCATATAATAATTCAATAGAACTTTCTCTTACCGCTACACGCCGCATTTCTATTAATTCAGCACTTAATCCATAATTCAGTTCAGTAGATTCGCTTTTTATAATGGGTGGATTTTCAATTGATTCAGATAATTTCTTTTTCAGCTCTTCGGCACATGCAATAAAATGTTTTTCTAATAATTGAGCTTCATGCGTATCATATTTTGTAATAATGTACATAATCTTTGGAATTCCATTGTCACATTTATGACAAAGTTCCTTTTCAATTCTTTCACAAAATTCTAAATCTTCTTGACATGACATTGCCATAACAATATGTGTTGCATGCTTTAATGCAACATTTAATGCATTTTCATCAGTACAATCTAAATCCCATAATCTTAAATTATTACGATATGTTTCGAAAATAGAATATCCTTTAGTAGGAACATATTCGGATGAATAACCGCCTCTATTATATAATAAATTATTTGCGAGGCTTGTTTTTCCAGAACCTTTATTTCCTAAAATAACAATATTTATAATGTTATCGTGATATATATTTTTTTGTGGTTGTTTATTATTTGCAATCTTTTGCTCAAAATCATCTTTGGCTGCTTGATAAGTTAATGCAGGGTCTTCTTCTTCATTATTTATATTTTGATGATTAAACTCATATAATGCATGATATAATTCTTCTTTAAGTCTATAATTTTCTTCTTTTAACATCGTAGTTTCATTACGAACAATTCCATAAACTAATCCTCCAATGAGAATAGTACTAAACACAGTTTGAATGATTTCAGTAATAAGAGTGTTATTAGATGACATCTTTGCGATTAAGTGGTCGATTACGAGAGTTGAATTAGACAGTTCTTAAAATTATTATATTCTTAAAATTTGTTATTGATTCTATTTTAACAATAAAAAATAGAATCAATTTTTTGCATTTTTGCATAATATATACAATATTATATCATTCCCATATTTTTTTTATTATTACTTTCACCTTCATAAAGTTCTATTTTTCTTATGGCTTGATATAAATCATTTCGAAGTCTATAATTTTCTACAGTTAACTTCATGATTTCATTATTTGTAGCATTATAAACTAACGCTCCTAAAATTACTGTACCAAATACAGCTTTAATAATTTCAATTGTAGTATTATTATCAGATGACATTTTTGAAAGTAAGTAATTCGTTTTTGTTTGATTAAAATAGAATAAATAAAAATAGATTCAATTTTTTACATTTATCCATATATTCATGTATTCATTTGCTGGTTGGTTGATTGATGGAATAATAATATTTATTATATTCATTCGCCCACCATCCAAATCCACCAGATGCAACAATTATTTTATTACATACACTTAATAATAACATTTTTTCCCATGATTCAATATCTATCCATTTTAATGCTGCATTTATATCAATTATTTTACATTTTGAATAATGAGAAGATAAATCGGTAATAGTATCTTCCAATAAATAACTATCTTCTCTATGATAAAAAAGAAGAAGGCAAATATTTTTATTACACGTATTTATGTGTGTTTTTAGTTCATTATCATAAAAATTATATCCAACCCCTACTTGTAAAAAAATGCCTATATATATGTAATTTTCAAAATGAAAAAAAAGAGATTTGTATTTTTCATAAATCATTTTCTGTAATTCTCTAATCTTTAATAAATCACTAATTGAATTAAATTCTTCATCAAAATATCGTTTATCTTGAAAATAACCATCTAACAATACATATTTTTTATGGATATTGATTGGAACTATTAGAGAAGAAAAACAATCGCTGGATTCTTGTATAATAGTATGTTCTATTTTTTTAAATCGAACAGCCCCGTCTATTGATAAATCATGTAATAAATGTCCCACATGATAAAATATATTTTTCCAATAAAATTCATATGACGATTTACTATTATAGTAAAATAAAAAAGACTGATTATATTTTATAGAATATGCAATTGTGGTATATACTTGAAATAATTGTATTCCTAAATCACCACGAATAATACATGTAATCATATACTATCGGTTTTTGTTATTTTAAAGCTATATGCATAGATAAAGATGTATTTATTCTTTTTACATAATTATATAATTATTTTCGAGGTTATTGTATATTCTCTTTAATAGAAAGAATTTGTCATTTTCAAAGTATAATGGATACGCATTAATTAATATTTTTAATTTGGTAATTTTATCATCATTTGATATTTTTTCATCAAATATAAGTTCTTGAATTTTTGTATTTTTATATTTCTCATAATCGAGAGCAATAGTTTCATGGGGTATCGCAAAATATTCGCCATTTGAACCCATTTGATTTTTAATTTCAAAATAATTTTTATATCCAGTAAATGTGTAATTAATTTGAACAGGAAACTTATTATTTTTATCAGTATGTGTAACGCCACAAAATTGGCGTCCACCGAGTTCTTCGTATATTTTTATCAATACTGGGTCACATCTAAACTCTTTATGTTTAGAAATGATTTCCCTCATGTGTGATGTTAAATGCTGAATAAACATGACATCATTGGTATGATAATTTGAATTTGGAAATACTCGTTTTACATTATTCATTATAAGTGATTTGTTCACAGAATATAAATCAAATATATTTGAAAACTCTTCATTATTACAAATATTATTGTATGTTGTAAATAAAATGGAACCAGTTGCACTTTCACTAATTAAATGACAAGTGTCCTCATCAATTCCTAACTCATTAATATATTTTTTATACTCTATATGTGTATTACATGCTTTACTAAACTCATTAAAATCAACGGGTTTATCTGAACAAATAGTAACTAAAATATAGAGAAACATTTTTCGATAAAATGATTGAATCAGTGAAAATTTATGTACGGATAAATCATTTATATTTACTTTACGCATATAACGGCGAATCGCATTATCGCTAATAGTAAACTCATGTGTAACTGCTGCATATAATATACCAATTATATGAGAATCACGATGTCTTATCCAACTTGCCATTTCATTCACAACACGTTGAATAATCATATCTCGACGTAAACAACGAAATTTATAAGTTTTACGAAACTGTTTTGCATATTTAATATCTGCTAAGAAATTGCAATTTTCAGCGTCTTCTTCCGTAATTGTTGAATAACCATAGCCATGGTCAAACCATGATACAATTCTATGTTGTTTTCTTTCTAACATAGTATTTAATCGGTTAATATGATATTCAATCTCATCTTCTGTTTTTTTATCAATAAAGATTTTATTTTCGCGAACTTTTTTAGATATTTTTGAAAATTTATGATGAGAAATCATAATTTCAAATGTTCCATCCAGTAAATCAACGTAATGAATTAACTCAGCAAAATAAATTGAACTTTCGTTAGAATTAGATTGATTGCTCATTGTAAAAGAGTTAAAGAGAAGATAGGCGCGTTAAAATGTTGTTGTTATAAAACTTAAGATATTTATTTTTATACTGAAAATAAAAAACATAAAACATAATCAATTTTTTATGTTTTTCGCATTATTCTGCTGCAGAATTTGCCAATCCAAACTTCTGCATTAAAATACTATTCTTACTTGGCCCTTGTTGGCGCTCGCTTTGACGCTTTACCTTATATCCTGAGGTGGATATCGCACTATTTGAAACTTGCGGTTCAAGTGTTTTTTCAATACCATAAATACTCATAATTAATTCATCATTATCTTCATGCAGTTCAGGTAAAATACGAGTAATAGGTTTATCCACTACGGATAATAAATGTTCGGTTTTTAGTAATTTGCGATATTCTTGAATAGAAAGATTGCCGTAATATTTATCCAGCAAATAATAGGGATTAGGAGCAGGTTTAATATTTTTCTTGTAGCCATAGACTTTTCCATAAACTTGATTTAGCAAATGATATCTTTCGAATTTTGTTGAATCGTCAATATTCTCTTTCATTAAAAAAGCGACAGCGCATTCAGGGCGACAAAAGGAACCATACCCTTGGATTTCCGAATCACTAATACTTTTAGGTATATAACAAGGTGTTGTATCATATTCACATGTATCCCAAAAACAACAAGATGTTTTATCTTGAGCCAAACGATTCTTATATAATTGCACCTTTAAATGCTTCAGTTTTGTATTAATTTCGCGCATATTTAGATTTTCAGTATCATCTGATTGTGTGGTATTTTCGCCATTTAAAATTAATTTAGAAGAATTACAATCAGGACAATAATATGACCCACCATTTGTAGGTGTTTGCATTAATCCATGTGGATAGGTACTTGAAATAGAATTTAATGTAGTAGTTGTAGATGGAATAGGTAATAATTCAGAAGAAGAAGCCGATTCCTCTAATATGGATGAATAGGTTTGTGATAATAAGCTATCATTATAGGTAGAAATGGTAGTTGAAATATTTGGATTATATTCAAGCGGGTCATTCATTAATTTATTAAATTTAGAATTATATTCATTTAATTCTTTACTTGAACATTTTAAATGAAGAATAATATTTGGCAAACAAACAGCAGCGGGTTTTACTTCAGTCGGATTTATAACAATTTTTCCTCCTCTGGGTTTACGACCTCTTTTTTTCACTTCATCGGTTTCAGTAGAAGTTGCATCAGATTGTTGCGGTTTGGATTCTGTAGTAGTATTAGTAGTAGTATTAGTAGTAGCGGCGCTTGCTTTTTTACTGGAAGAAGTAGTAGAGTCCTTTTTAGCACGAGGCTTTTTAGTAGTAGTAGTAGTGGAAGAAGAAACAGCAATAACGGACATTCACAAAAATAAAATAAAATAAATAGTATTTTCTCCTAAATCTCAAAACATCTTTAAGTTTATTTTTTATTGTTTTTCTCGTAAATTATTTTTATGCGGATTCCGTTTTTGTACTTATTTTACGAATTAATTGTTCAGTTACTACTTCTTCTCGATTATCCATAATAAACTGATTCATTTCCTCCGCTTTTTCGCCATTTCCGTTACATAACTTATACAGTATATTTAGTAGATGTTTTTTAGTAATAGGTTTAGCCTTACTTTTTTTACTATATACTAATTCACCATCTGCTAAATTAACACAATCAATATGGTTTTCGCGCATAGTATCCATCAACCGTTTTGATATTTCCTTTTTTTCTAATTGACGTTTTTTTTGTTCAGCCGCTAATGTGCGAATTTCATTATCAATTTGAACCCATTCTTTAATTTTATTCTTTAAATTTTCTTTTTCCATGTTGGTTTATTATATAATGCGTATTTAAATTTTTATATTATTTGTTTATTATACTAAATATATTTGCGCTATTATTTTATACAGATTATTTAAAAATGAATTTTACTTTTGTTCAACATAAATATGCTCCATCCATTCCTCAAAATATACAAAATAATGAGCAATCAAAAGTACTGCGCCCAATGAATATTGTTCCTCGTAATCCACGAGCAATTGTACTTCCAGAACCTAAAGTAGAGAAGATTGTTGTTCCTGAAAAAAAAATGACATGGGGTGAACCAACATGGTTTTTCTTTCATACATTGGCCGAAAAAATAAAACCAGACAAATTTTTAAAAATAAAAAGAGATTTAGTCAATATTATTATTATGATATGTAATAATCTTCCTTGTCCTGTTTGTTCACAACATGCAGTTGCATTTATGAATAAAGTGAATTTTAATACGATTAATACCGCAAAAGATTTAAAAATGTTATTTTTTAAATTTCATAATGAGGTGAATGCGAGAAAAGGATATACTCTTTTTACAGAAGAAGAACTAAATGAAAAATATCCAGCTGCGATAACAAATAATGTATTTGCGAATTTTATTCAGGTATTTGAACGTAAAAATACGTCGATGAGATTAATGGCCGATAGTTTGCATAGAGCCAGAGTAATGGAAGTCATAAAAAAATGGTTGGCTAATAATAGACAACATTTTATGGATTAAGTGGGGTTTACATATTAGAACTAATATTCTTATTTTGAATAATTTTCTAAATAAAATAAGTCTAATTTATGACAATCGCGATTTATTATTTCGGAGGAAAGCCCTTCCAGAAAATCCGTTATTTCAAATCTATGCGCATTTTTAGAATTTACGATTACTAATCTTGTATAAATTGGAATTTCTCCAAAAGATAAATATAACATTTGTTTTTGAATTCTATCAGTATCATTAAATAATCCTATATTTATTCTAACTAATATTATAAATCGAATAAATTTAGACATATTAAAACCTAAATCCGTTGCAAGTTTAACAAATGAAATTAGTTCTTCATCTTGTTCAAAGTTATAGTATTGCATAGATAAACATTCATAATTATGTACATTATTCATAATTGAAGTTAAAAGTGTATTAATTGTATCTTTGTTTAAAATATTTACTTTGCTACAAATAAATATATTATCTAATATTTTAGAAATCGTTAACACTTCATTTTCAAATGTATTTTGAATGCGTTTTACTATAAATTCTTGCAAATATTTAGGATAATGATTCTCATAATTACATATTTCCGAATAATAAGGTATTAATATAGTATTCTTAAAATTATCATAATAATTAATTGCATCAGTTAATACAGCATAATTTTCAATAATATTAACTAAAGATGTTTCTGTATCTGAATACGTAGTAATGTACAAATCGTCATAAATACCAACATCTATTTTTTTAATCATATTTAATATTTTGAAATACTGTTCAAACTTCTCTTTTAATAAGGAAGGTTGATGATTAAAATGTTTAATTGAATCCAATATGGTAGGTAACTTATTTAATTCAAATAATAAATTATTTACACGAATACATGTTCCTGTATTGCCATTATCCAAGAATGAATGTAATAACTTCTCAAAATGACCAAATCCTGAAAGAGTAATCATGGTTTCAATAAAATCCGCGTCATTCAATATTGCTTTCACTTTTGCTTCTTGTGTAGCAGGCTTTAATGTACTGAATTTTTTACCATTTTCATTAATACCGATTTTCAATATTTGTTCAGGAGATAACTTAAAATCATTTCCGTGTTTCTTGACCATTCTATACAAATAAGAATCAATCGCACAAAGAGGAATGATTCCAACCAAATGATTACTGATTTCATTCTCTGAAAATTCGCGAGTAATGGTCTTTTTTACTTGTTCCATCATCTCACTCAATTCTCCAGTTAATTCCAATTCATCATTCGCAGAATCTTCTACCAATTGCATATCATCGGCCTTGTTTACAACAACTAATGTGTATATCTTCTTATTATTATCACATAATTGTTTCTTGGTATGATTTACAATAAACGTTAAAATATCATTTTCGTCGCTTGTATTTAACCCTGAATGAATATCTACAATAAATATTAATAGATTGAATTTAATGAAGTTCTTCTCCAAATACTTGTAGTAAATATCTTTTGTACGAGCATCATTTAATCCTGGAATATCATATACGTTCACATAAGAATCTGGCAAAATATTAATGTCCAATTTTCCAACATTAAATATGAGTTCATCATAGTCGGATTCAGTAGTTAGACTTCCAGATTCCGTTTTTTCAATGATTTCTTTATTTTTTTTAGAAATGGTGGAAAATATATGTTCAGGGATATCTAAATTAGGCGAATCATTTTCATTTTCAATATAAATAGTGGGAACCATAGTTGTTCTTTTAATTTTGCATTGTGTTAATTCTTCACAGAAGATAGCATTCAAAATAGTGGATTTTCCAGTAGATACACCACCAACGAAACAAATGTTGATGTTATCAACAGGAACATTGTTTATCGTTGGTTCAGGTGTAGTGGAAACATCGGAAATTGCAAGGTTAAATGTCTTAATGAATTGCAAACATTCTTCAGGAGTATACTCATTAGGGTTCTGTTGATGATTCCATATGTCTTTTTCTGCAAACTTATCATCAGGATTTGTTTTTGCTTTTCTAACTTTTCCACCAATGGTAATAAATTTGTTGGATTCAGAAGTAGAGTAGATCATATCTTTTAAAAATTAGCTTATTGAATTCTTTACTGAGAATAATTATTTTAGTTTATGTATTGATTATATTTGTTAAAATGTAATCAATTTTTCAATAAAAAAGGGTTTTTATTTAACATATAAAATATAATTTACACAATAATTAATTTAATATTATTATTAGTACAAAATAGTGTTAATTCAGCTTGTACTGCTCCAATATTTGCACATTTTGTAAATTCTAATAATTTAATTTTATTTGGAATACTTTTTAATAAATTTATATTTGTAAATGTAGTACTTGAATTTGACATTTTAAATTCTTCTAAGTTTGGAAAATGTTTAATAAACCCAAAGTTACAAGTAATATGCGTATTAAATAATAATAATGTTTTAAGAGTATTACTTTTCATATTTTTCATATTTGGGTCTAATATATTAATATTATTACAATTATACAAAGTTAAAGTTTCTAATTTTGTAAAATATTGTATTTTTTTATAGGAATCACTATTGAATCCATGCTCATGAGCGTAAAATGAAATTTCTTTTGTGTTTATTGGAAAAGAAACAGTGGTATATTGATTATTGACTGGATTAAAACAAATTTCTGCCATTCCAACAGATTCGTCAATATATTTTTCTAAATCCTCAATTTTCTTTTTGAGAAAACTCATATCTTCTATTTGTTTTCTCAATTCTTGAATTTCTTTCTTATGGTCTTGTTCCATTCGCTGTAAATTAATCGTTAGCTGCGCATCATTTGACATCAACTTCTCTTTCAGTCGAATATCAAACTCAATGTTTAATCCTCCAACAGGAAGGTCAATCACACAAACAAATCCTAATTTCAATATTCCATTATCTAATGCAAATTGTATATTTGCCTTAGGATTTTCATTTTTATCTTTGATGAAAGAATCAAAACAAGTATTTATTAAATTATATGTATTATTTAATGAAAATGGTAATTTGAAACAAGAAGAATCAAAGTTCCCCTCGTATACCATATAACTCATATTATTAATAATTTTAATATGAATTGTTCTTTCATTTAATGAAGTAGTAATAGAATATTGGTCGTTGTTAAAAGTATTCATCTTCTTAGTGACAGCGTAATTAAGTTGCAAATTATTGAGTGCGTTGTTATAAATATTTTTTGCCTTCCAAATAAAAAATAGAATTATAATCAATTTTTAGGGTTTGTTACTATATTAAAGGTTAACCTCTGTTCTACTGGTCTGATACACCCGTGTATCAGACAGATAGAATAGGGTATACCTTTAAGACTAATTTTGCAAAGCAAAATTAGTCGATTCACATGACAATAAATTGTCAGGTGAATAAAGGTTAATAATCGAATCCCTTATATTCTGGGTCTTCAATACATCCATCAGTATATGTAGTAAAATCATCTACAAAATTTCTAAAAATAGTAGGCTCTAATGCCACTTCATAAAATTCTTTCATTTTATCAAATAAAATTTCTTCTGTTTTATCGGTTGTTTGATTTACTTGATGTTCCATTTTTGGAACAATAGTAGTTTGATTATAGGAATATAAATTAAAAGAAGTATGAAAACATTCACATTTGCGTATTGATGATACATAAAATATATCCGCATCATCTACATCATATCGTGCTATAATGTTAGTCATTCTATCAACAATAAGATTATTATTTTTATATATAGTCAATGAAAAGTAATACTTAAAATAGGCTTCTCTGATACCATATCTATTAAAATCGATATATTGAGGGATATTATGCTTAAATATAATTGTGTAATGCTCCATTTTCTTGTGTTATCTTAATATATTTTTATTTTTTTAATTTTAATATGTAATTTTATATTTCATTCAATTTTTAGTAGTTATTTACCCAATAAAAATATTAGATAAATAAAAATTTATTTGCAAAAAATATTGGGATTTGATGATATATTTGTCCAATTAATTTTATCTTGATTTTGTTCCAACAAATGTGTAGCGTGTTTATTTTTTGATAATTCCGACCAATTTATGTATTTTTTGTATTTTTCCAATAATTGTATTGCAGTATAATTTTTATGCGAAGACATAACATATAAATTTTCTTGAGAAGACAATGCATAAAATAAATGATAAATGACTTTTTTTTCAAAAATATTATTTTTCAAATAATTATTTATTATTGGATAAGATAACGGATTCGCTGTTATTGATTCACATATTCTTTTCATATTTTCTTCATATTTATGTATCCATCCATCCTTATCACATAATATATAATCTATTGCATTTTTAATAAATTCAATATTTTTTGTATACATAAAAGACCCAAACATATCTACATAATAATCTATATTTAAATTACCCCTTTTGTTTTTTAAATAATATTCAAGTCCATTACATTTTGGCGATAACAATTCTTGATATTCCTCTGTATTTGGGATTTCACATAAGCAATGACTATCTCCAGCGCAAAGACTTAAAAATGATTTTGCTTTTTCATAATTTTTTACTCCATTTTCAGTAAAATATTTTTCAAATTCAGGTATAAAAATAGGGTTTCGATATCTTAATAAATAAACCAATTTTATACGTTGATATGTATCTTGTATTATATTAAATCTTTCTTCAATCGTGTTCTTCTCTTCATTTGGCTCTTTATTAGATGTTCTATTTCTCTTTTGTATTATATCAAATAATTCGTTAATTAAATCTTTATTATTATTTGGATATTTTTCTTTATTAAGAAAATAATACTTTGACCACGAATTTAAACAAAAATAATCAAAACAGTCATTAATTAAAGTTTGTGCATATTTATTCCCACATAACCAAGAAACATCATTTGTAACATCTGAGGATGTCTTGCATGGTTCTAATTTTATAATACTTTTTAGAAAATTAATGCATGGGCAATTTTTAATGAACAAACTTCGTATTTCTTCATTATCTAATTTATCCATATTATCTTTAAATATTAAATAACCATTTGGATTTTGTGCTAAGTTAAGCCAATTAATTTTATCTGGATTTTCTTTTAATATATTTATTGCATTATAATTTAATGATAAATTATCATAATCTAATTTTTCAGGTATTATCCAATCCAAAAGTTTCATTTTTGTATTTGTGTGGTAAAATCTTTATACTTTTTCACCTGATAATAAATTATCAGACGAATTGACTAATTTTACAAAGTAAGATTAGTGTTAACCTTTAACCTCTGTTCTACTGGTCTGATACACAGGTGTATCAGAGAGATAGAATAGAGGTTAATTAACTTTTATGTCGCAAAACCACAATAAAAAAGGGGTGGGTTACCCCGTTTTTTTATTTGTGTGCGAACAACATTCGTGAACATATTTATTCACGACGACGCATGGTAGAAGGAAGTTCACTCACTGTGAACCCCTTTACCAACATATCGCCATGATTAACAATTCTGTCAATATATTCATGAATGATAGTTCTTTCACCATCTGGATATTTAATCTCACGACTAATTGTGGTTAAATGCCGATCAATATGTCTTAAAGACCCAGGTAACATTTCAACTTGAAACCCGTCTAAAATATATTCGGCATAAGTATTAATTTTATATAAACATTCATCCAAGACGGAATAACCGAATTCCGTGGGAGTAGTAAGCTGTAATGAAGACATGCTTAATGTAACTGAAGGCTTTGTAAAAGTAATTGGTTTGGTTTGGTTTAATTTAATTTGATTTGATGATATCATATATTATAAATAAAAAATACTTCAATTTTATTAACCTTTATTCTACTGATTTGATTTACCCGTGTATCAGACAGATAAAATATGGTATACCTTTAAGACTAATTTTGCTTTGCATAATTCAGTCACTCTACTGACAACTAAAAATTGAAGAACTTTATATTTCATAATCATAATATATAAATTATTTAATTCCCTTTAAAAATGAATATGTCTAATCCTCTCAATCCACTTACCACTAAAATTGTTAACTTGAGTAAAGTGAACAGTATAAATGTGATATATTGGGCAAGAATATCATCTTCAATGTCAACTGAAAAAACGATTACTATACTTCCAGAACAGGAATATACTATTCAATCTATTGAAAATGTATCATATAAAATAGAAAATGAAAGATATCATACTATTGCAGTAATATACAATTATTCGACGCATGATAAATCAAAGTATGCTGTATATGATGAAAATATAAATATTATGTATGATTTTCATAATGAACATGACACTTATTATGTGTACGATGTAAATGTTATTGAATCATAAATTTTATTATCATATTACCAATAAAAAATATTTATATTTTTTATTTTCATGGCATAATTATTCGAAAAATGACCAATCAACTGCATATTTTTAGCATTGTTCTTCTGCTTTAGCCTCGAATATTTGCACTTTATTTGGTGCCAATTTTAATTTTCCAGAAACATTTAGTAATCTCTCATGCATTATATCTCCACATTTAAGTTTAGTCACAAGGGTATTACTGTCCTCGATTACACTGTTTATGAGTTGGATATATTGGCGCTTCATCTCTAACAATTCGGTTGAGAATGTTGCTTCTTCGACCATCGTCTTTTTTTTTTCTAAGAAAGCAATCTCTGCGTGTAGTTTATTAATAATATAAATATAATCAGACATAGTTTCAATGTTTAAATAAAATTGTAATAACAATTATTTATTATTACATTAAATATATGAATAAAAAATGCAATCAATTTTTTGTATATTTAGTATCTATTCCTGAAATAATATATTTTTCACGATATAATTATTGGAAAAATGTCCAATCAACAGTACATATCATTTCAATCATAAAATTATTTGCATCATTTTTATTTAATCCATAAACAAAACATTCTTGCATATCGGCACTATTATCATTGTAACATAATTCCACGCATTTGGCATAAATAGTTCCATTTTCATTTATAAATTCTACCTCTCGTACCTTTCTACCAAAATTAATTGTAGTTTCGGATATTTCTTTACATGTAAGAGGTACGCCAAGAATGCGCGTCGCTTCTTCTGATAAAAGAGAATGATAAAGAGTTCTCATTTGAGACTTTAAATCTTCAATTTGTTTGTTAATATTTTCAATCTGAGTTAAAACAGTGGACATCTTATGATAAATTATTTGAAATTATGATTATAATTATTTGTTTGTTAATTATTCGACATAATAAAATACAATCAATTTTTTGCAAATAATATCCACAAAAATTGATTGTATTTTTATTCATATATTAATAGTAAGAACCACAGATTAATATATTATTTATTCGCGCTCTTTTATAATCTCTCTTAATCTATTATTAAACAATGAGTAATATTGTTTCTTTTAATTATTTACCAATTGATATACAATTTAAAAATATCAATAAAAATATTTCTAACATTTATATTTTACAAGAAAATACAAATAACTTAATTTGTAAGCTTAACATTTTAAAGTGCAATGAAATATTTTATATTAAAAAATCACTTATTAATATAACTGAAGAAGAATTACGAAATATTATAAGTCAAGAAAAATGGAGAATTCGTATTATACAAGACGAAGATGCATGTCATTATATCCATATAAGTAAAATGTTTGATAACAATAATCAAACATATTTACAGTTTATAAGTGAAGGCGGTTGTGGAGAAAATATGATATTAAGATTTCAATATGATGAAAACAAAGTAATTGAATTATTACAACAAATTATTTATTTCTTAAAAAACTCAAATCTAAAAGAAAACGATGCATAATTATTATGTTAATCGCGCTGCGATTGTTTTATTATAACAACAATAATATATAAAAACGATAATTATATATTATTTTTTATGTATGTCCAGGGTCAATTTTTGTTCCACAACGGAACTTTGTTTTACTCGGTGTTTTACAAACATCCTGATTTTTCACTCCCGTAAAATATTGTAATTCAGGTAATTTTGAATATTCAACTGCCGCGGAAAATCCCCAACCCATTAATCCACCAATAGCCATAGATATAAAACTATTTATAATAGGAGAACATCTATGCAGGCTTGACCAATAAATTTGATATCCTAAAAATGCTGGAAATAATATTAATGTAGGAATATTTTGTACCACACGACCAGTAATGTTAATAATGTAGAGAAGATAGGCAAACACAAATGCAATCACGTTAATATTTAATGGAAGTACTGGTGAAATTGGTGTTTCGCCCATAATGTATAAAGCTTGGCATTTTACATCTGGAGCATATCCTTCTGGTATTCTAACAAATGGTTCAATAGTGGTACCTATTAATTTAGTAACTATTGCACTGCATAATATCATAGCTATAAAAATAATGCCTTTAATATCTGCATTAATAAGCGCGGATAATGCAAAAAAACTTACTAATATAAATGGAGCAAGACGAAATGCTAAATAAAATATTGATGCAAATGAATAATTTGCTGGCATGTAATCTATATTATTATGAGTTATTTTTGAATAGTTGGTATTTTACTTCCATAACACTGCCTTCTTTTAAAAAGCATGTAAAAATGTTTCTTGAATGGTTGATACAGGAATAAATGTAATCTTCTCTAAACCTTCCTTATCTTTATTCTTTTTCATATATTTATCGAAATCATCTTTATTTTTTTCTGGAAACATAAATGTGGTTATGCCAGCTTTAATTCCGCCATCTATTTTATTTTCTAATCCACCTATTTCTGTAACAAACCCCTGTAAATTAATTTCACCTGTAATTGCCACTGTATTCTTAATAGGTTTTCCTGTTAATAAACTGTAGATTGCTAAAGTAATAGCGGTACCAGCCGATGGGCCATCTTTTGGGGTTGCCCCTTCGGGGCAATGGATATGTAGTCCCTGACATTTTGTTTCTTCAAATGTTTTTAACCACCGTTGTTTTTCTCCTAAATCTAATAAATTCCATGCCAAACTTTTCGCCACATTCATACTTTCTTTCATAACATCGCCTTGCATACCTGTTAATTTTAATTCTAAGAAACTGGATGTGGGGAAGAACATCGTTTGAATAGGAATGATTCCACCACCACCATAAGCATTTGCCCATAAACCATTAATGACGCCCACTTCAGGAGAAGAATGTATCTTTTTATCATGAATTCTGTTATATTTTGCTAAATACTTCTCCGTCAAATCTTTTTCTGACAAAATAAGAGGAATTTGAATTTCATTGGAATTACCTGCTTTTAACATTTCCATATTGATTTCACCATACAAATCAAATATCACTTCTTTCAATTTACGGATTCCAGGTTCCATCGTATAAGAATCAATAATGAATTCTATCATTTCATCTGTTAACACAACAGAATCATTAAATCCCATTTTACGATTTATTTCAGGTAAAACGTATTTTTTTACAATCACTATTTTTTCTGCTAAAGATAGATTGTCAAACTTAATTCTATGAATACGGTCTAATAATATTCGGTCAATTAATTGAGGGTCATTATAAGAGAAGATAAACAATGCTTTTGATAAATCTATGTCAATTCCGCTAAAGTATTTGTCCTGAAAAACATCGTTCTGTGTCGTATCTATTAAGTGTGTTAAAATACCGATGATTTCTTTACCATGTTCCGTTTTACTAACTTTGTCCAACTCATCTACGTAAATAATAGGATTCATGCATTTTGTATCCATTAAAATGTCGACAATACGTCCCCACGTTGAATTCACATAAGTATAACTATGACCTTCTAAAGTAGAACCATTGCAGGAACCGCCTAAAGCAATAAATGAAAAAGGACGAGGTTCACCATTCGCATTCACTAAACATTTTGCTAAACCTTTCTTGGCAAGAGAAGTTTTTCCAACACCAGGCGAACCTTCGAATCCAAAACAATAACCTGATTGCTCTCCATTCATCCATTGACCAATTATTTTCAAAATCTGGTTTTTCGCATGATTATGTCCATGAATCGATTCATCTAAAATACGTGTAACATCGTCTAAAGTGTGTTTAATATCATTAATAGAATGATGCATTTTCATGAAATCCGCCGTTATTTTTGAAAGAGTTAGAGAAGAAGAACTGCTATCACCAGAAGAACATATCATATCGTATGTTTGAACAATGTAATCGCGATATTTTGCTTTTTCTCCTAAATCTTCTCCTTTTTCACATTTTTCGACACAATCGGCTAAAAATAATTCAATGGCGAGAATCTTCTCTTCTTTTGTTTTTACACTAATAATTCGGAGTCCATTTGCGCGATATATGGCATTGATAAAAGAAACTACATTGGCTATTTGTTTTACATTCAAATTATGAATGCGTTCAATTATTTTTGCGGGGAGTTTGGTTTCAACATATGAAATAGCTTCCGTAACAAAACGCGATATTTCAACAACAGTGTATTTGTCCTTTTTAGAAAAATCGCCTAAAGTAGGAATATCGGAGAAGACGGGAGAAGATTTAGCGATAATTCCGACAAATTGTGAATGAATACCTTTAATCATTTTTAAAATGGGTTCTTCTCGATAAACTCCGAATGGAATACGAAGAAGTCCTTCTAAATATTGTTTGGCTTTTGTCCCACTATCATCGGGTTTACCTTTTATTTCTTTTAATTTCATAATGGCCTTCTCTTTAATGTTTTCAGGGACTTTCATCACATAAATCTGTTGTTCTAATGAAATGCGATTAATGTCGTATTTTTGCATCATATCTTTTGTATACTTAATCGTGTTCTTCATGGTTTCTTTGAAAAAGAGTTTGATTTTCCATGGAAAACTCTCATACATCATCATTTGTTCAATAGAATCAGTCGGGTTTCCATTTGTATTTGAAGTAGTGAGGTCATAGAGAAGATACGTAATGTATTGTATCTCGTCGTCCTTATCATAAATGAGAAGATGAATAAGTGTTTGTCTCTGTTCACAAATATCGAGCTCCAAGAATTTATGAATGGTCACATTTAGTTTATTTTGTTTGATACCATTGACTTCCATCATAATATGCTGATGCTTCTTGTAAATATCTTGTGTTCCCCATATTAGGATATCTTTTAGAGTCATAGTACTAATGATGCGGGAAATAATGTAAGAATCAATACCTTCGGGAATATTTTCTAAAATGTCTTGTTTTCTGGAATCGATGTATTTATTGGACATGCAATCTAATACTAAATCTTCTGCAATGCCGTGAATAATAAGTGTTTTTTGCGCTTTTTCATTATGAACTACAATGCGAACACCGTATATTTTAACATACATTGATTTTATAGTATTGTCCACGTCAAAACATTCAAATGAATTGGAGAGTTCAATCTGAATAGTTTCATCCACGATTTTGTTTGCACATATGATATGGGGGTCATCTTTAGGACGAATATTTTTATTTTGTTTCCATTGAATTGATTTGCATCCAATAGGACGAATATGTTTTAAAATCAAACTGTATTTATCGCGCAATATTTCATTTTCAATCACTCGTTCAGTGAATTCTGAACCGAAACTAATGAAAAAAAGGTCTTCCATGTACTTTGTACCAAATCCGCTAATAATAATAGAAATCTTATCAATTATGCTTTGGAGATTATCGATAATGGTATTCATTTCATCTAAGACTGTTTTTTGTTGAGTAAAAGAAGATTCAGCTGTTGGTTTAAGATGAGCGGGGGATTCAAATTCTGTGATTTGAGATAGGATGGTTTTTGATTTTTCATATAATTCAACCAAAGAGTTTATACAAATAATAACGTCACTATTGCTAAATACGTCATTTTTCTTATGGTTGTTTACAGAAATAATTGTGTTCTGGATAATATTTTGGATATGCAGAACTTTTTGGCGAACAAGATGACTAATTTCTAAAATAGTCTTCTCATGAGTATCTATTTTGAGTTTTGGAGAAGAATTTTTATTCATCTCTGGCTTTTTTTTCATATTTTGAATTTTTAATCAAAAAGTATAATTTTTAAGTATATATTATAAATTCAAATAAATAATACTAAGTATCGGGCGGCGAAGCCGCCCGTATAAAAGTTTATCGTGCAGTGTCTAATAATCATATTATCCAAAATTATCCTAAATCTTCTCGATTCTTTTTCTTTTACATAAAAATAAATAATTTATAAAAATATATTAAAATGATTGCAATATAATATATAAATCAAAGTACCTAAACCTTATTTTGCAGTATTATTAAAAAATGGGAATTCCAAGTTATTTTTCATATATTATTAGAAATCACTCTAATATTATACGTAATTGGAAACAACTTCGACAATCTGAGAGCCGAGGTGTGTTTCATAGTTTATATATGGATTGTAATTCTATTATTTACGATGCGGTAAATACTTCGACTGAGACAGATAAACAATTAGCTTCAAGAGAATACGAAGAATTATTGATATCGCGAGTTATTGCGAAAATAAATGATATTGTTCGAACAATACAACCAGTTAATACTTTATATATTGCATTTGATGGTGTGGCACCCTTTGCAAAAATGAATCAGCAACGTGTTAGAAGATACAAGAATGCATATATGGCAGCGATTGATTTTCATTTAAATGATGGAATTCGATTTAAGGAAAACAATGGTATTAGTGGAAAATGGAGTACATCATCCATTACTCCTGGAACCCGATTTATGGAAAAATTATCGGATAGACTTTCGGCTGAATATTCTAAAGGAGGAAAATCTTCGAATTTAGGTTGTCGAAATATTCAATTAAGTGCATCCAATGAAGCGGGAGAAGGAGAACATAAGATGTTTCAATATATGCGCAATCATACTTCATCAAAGGGCGAAAATATAGCTGTTTATGGTTTGGATTCGGATTTAATTATGCTTTCTGTATTTCATTGTCTTTTATGTGACAATATTTGGATTTGTCGTGAATCCCCAGAATTTGCTAAATCTGTTCTTCCTAAAAATATTCCTCCACCGCCACCTAATGAATTGCTTTTTTTAGATATTCGTGTATTTTCAAATTCGATTTTACAAGAAATGCAAGTGAAAGAAGCAGCTGGAAGTAAAATGGCAAATTGTAGAATTTACGATTATGTGTTCATGTGTTTTCTTCTCGGTAATGATTTTTTACCACATTTCCCTGCGCTTAATATTCGTACAGATGGAACGGGTCGTATTATGGATGCATACGCCAAATATATTGCGAGTTTTCCTGAACGCACATTGATTTCTGCAGATACAGGAAAAATTCAATGGCAATGGGTGAAAGTATTATTATCTGAGTTGGCAGAACATGAACATACGTTTATTACACAAGAATATGGGAAACGTGAAAAGTTAGAACGAGGAGTTCAAAGAATGTGGACATCAAATATTAAAACGCCGCAAGAACGAGAAGAAATGTTTTCAAATACGCCGATACTTTTTCGGAATGAAGAAAAATATATTTGTCCATCTGAAAATGGTTGGGAAGCGAGGTATTATAAATCACTTTTTCATGCCACTCCATCGGAAGAGTTTGTGAAAGATGTGTGCATTAATTATTTAGAAGGTTTAGAATGGGTTTTTCGTTATTATACTGACAAATGTCCGCATTGGAGATGGAGTTATCGATTTCATTATCCACCGCTACTTGGAGATTTAATTAAATATATTCCTGCGGTGAATGTACATTCCTTTATTAACTTAAATGATAAGGCGAATGTACCTTTTGATGCAAGTGAACAATTAGCTTATGTTTTACCAGCAGAACAACATTATTTATTGCCTACTAAGAAATTACAAGAATTAAAAGAGAATCCAGAAGAATATGCGAAGAAATATCCTCTTGTCCATCAATTAAAATTCCAATGGGCTTTTTGTAGATATTTTTGGGAATGTCATTTGGATATGTGATTTTTCTTTCTAAGATAAAAATACAAAAAATTGATTTTAATATTGAAAATATAATATAGAGATAACTCTCTTTATTATATTATAATAAAACAACTTAATTACAAGAAATCCAAAATCAAATAGTTATTCAAAATGCCAAAGAAAAACACCCAAGGCGGAAGTAAATTCAAGAGTATGGCTCGTAAAGATATGGGTGGTAAAGGAGACGGTAAATTAGTGCTTTCTTCAGACCCATTAGAAATATATGCAATAGTAACAAAGATGTTAGGAAACGGAATGTTTTATGCAGAAGACCAAGATAAGAAACAGTATTTAGGTCATATTCGCAATAAGTTTCGCGGAAAATCAAAGCGACAGAATATGATTTCGGTTGGGTCTATTATATTATTTGGATTACGCGAATGGGAAGAACCGCATAAGAGCGGTGATTTGATTCATATATATGACCCGCATGATATAGAATCATTGCATTTGAATTTTCCTACAAATGAACAAGTTGATAATACAGATACAGTATTTGATTATACTGGCGATGACATATTACCAGAAGAAGAAGTAAATAATACAAAGACAAGTAATTTAATTACAGTAAATAATGAAGTCATTGATTTTGATGATATATAATTATTATTTATAGTTGTTAGTTATTTACCAGATAAAATGTATAAAATTGATTATATTTTTTATTTTTATTACAAATATAATAAAAATAAATTACGAGTTTTGTATATTATTAGTAAAATGTCAAAATTATTTGAAATATTTGAAGTGCATCAACACGAGTCTACTTATACTATTATAGGTAGAACAGAAAATGTAACAAACCATTATTTTAAAGTGGATATTACACATTCATCTCATATTATGAATTATGATAATAATGAATCATGTATAAGAGTATCAGATAATCATGGTGGCGAGTATGAAATCCAAGTTTTATTTATGTTTGAAGACGAAAATACATTTAAGGGTAAATCACCGATTTATTTTAATTATGTGAATCATCATATTCCAACGTTTGTATGGTGCATAGTTACAGGAATGATACTTGCTGAATTATAAATGCGCCATTGCGATAAAAATATGAGAAATAAAAATGATGATTATTTATAAAAATAAAAATGAATAAATATATTTTTCGTTATCCGATAGAATATTTAGATAAAGATGTTTTTTTTCGTTTAACCTCCAATGTTGCAACTGATTTAGAAATTGATGGTAGTGGAGAAACAAATTTATATGCAAAAATATGTACCCCCGCATCTACTTTTGCGAAAAATGCGATGACAGAAATGTCGCAAATGTATACCACTGACATAGCATATTTGAAACAAACGCAAAAAGTTATTGATAGAAGTAAAATGAAAAATCAGTTGTGCAATATAAATGAGGATTTTTGTGGAGAATATCAGGAAATAAAAGATGGATGGGAACATGAAGGTTTTAAAGAGAAGTATTCGTTTTTAGAATGGGAAATGGTAAACCATTTGAATTATTCATCGGAATTCCTTCAGGCTCTTTCATTTATTAATCTATCTTCTCCTCTTTTGAGTTTATTAATACCTGTTATTTTTCTTATTTTTCCATTTATTCTTATTCGCATGAAAAATATTCCAATTACTTTTGCAGAATATTTAGACACATTAAAAGAAATTTCCCGCCATCATTTCATTGGAAAAATGCTAAATATTAAATCCCTTAGTTTCGAAAATCTGGTTTATATAGTTGGAATAGGGGCATTATATTGTTTACAAATGTATCAGAATATTCAATCGTGCATTCGTTTTTATCAAAACACCCGTCAAGTAAATATGCACTTGGTTCTTCTCAAAAAATATGTTTCTCAATCCCGACAGAATATTCAGACATTTGTAGAATTACATTCCAAAAAATCAAGATATCGCCTATTTTGTAAAAAATCGGGAGAAGTTGCTAAAGTATTAGAAAAGCTGGAATGCGAATTGTCGTCTATTACTGATTTTTCCATTTCTTTTAGTAAATTCAGACAAATTGGCTACATGTTGAAAGCATATTATATGTTTTATAGTATTCCAGAATACCGCCAATGTTTGGAATATTCTGCTAAATTCCACGGATATTTACAATGTTTACAAGGAATTCGCGAAAATGTTGAGAAAGGTTATTTAGGAAAAACAAAATACTATTCGGGTTCTTCTCTGAAAATCAAAAATATGTTTTATTTGGCACATATTGGAGAAGAAACTATTACAAATGATTGTAAGTTAGAGAAGAATCGTATTATTACGGGAGTAAATGCATCTGGGAAAACAACATTTTTAAAAAGTGTGGCAATAAATGTGATTCTTAGTCAACAGTTTGGTTATGGTTGTTTTAGTGAATGTAAAATGACTCCATATAAACATATACATTCATATCTTAATATACCTGATACTTCTGGTCGTGATAGTTTATTTCAAGCGGAATCGAGAAGATGTAAAGAAATTATTGATAATATTGAGAAGAATAAAGGGGGACGACATTTCTGTATTTTTGATGAATTATATTCTGGAACAAATCCTGAAGAAGCAACTAAATCCGCGATTTCGTTTTTGAAATATCTGGCAAAACGAAAAAATGTGGATTTTATTTTAACGACACATTATTTGGATGTTTGTTATTCATTAGAAGATAATCCTCGCATTGAAAACTACAAAATGTGTGTAAATGACTCAGAAAATGGTAGAATTGAATATACTTATAAAACGGAAAAGGGAATATCAGATATGAAAGGAGGCATTGAAATTTTAAAAACAATGGATTATCCTGAAGAAATATTGAATGAATTATTGGCGTTTGATGAAGTGACCTTTATTCATTTGTTGTAAGATTTATACAAAAAATTGCTGTCCATTTTATTTATGATAGAATATGTATAAATTAAATTATTAATCTTTTATAGATTTATTTAACACTCCTTACTCCTTTAAGCCCTTAAGAAAGATGCCCAAGTCTAAGAAGACCATCAGTTACGAACAACAAGACGAATTATTATTCGTAGAATGGTTATTAGAAAAACTGGAAGAACGTGGTAATCCAAATATTCAAGCCGTCAGAGCTAATATAGGATTAACCACCGAATCGGGAAAATTAAATATTGTAAATCATATTTCTAAAAATAAAGATGTTTATAAAAATTATATTGCAGATAGATTAAGCAGTGACGACATGGTGTATCGTACAGTATACTATTGAAATTATTTATATAAATCTTTATTATTATTGTTATTGTAAAACAGGAAATATGTGTAGGTTAACTCCTACACATATTTTTTATGTGTATATCATGCCAATAGAATAGAGATTAGAGGTTAAAATCATTGTTAAAAACTAAATATTCTACTGGAATAATATTTGCGGAATTTTTTAAATTTAAATCAGGATATAATTCACATAATTCATTGTATGTTTCCATAAAATATGTATTTTCTGTTTTTTTGAACATTTTTAATAAAAAATGATATATATTATTATTGTTATTATCATGTATATGATTTAGGTCAGTTTGCATTTGAATTACATATGATTTAATATTTTTATCCATTTTCATTATCATGTTTACTAAATAATTATTGTAATATTTTTTTCCATAAGATAAAATATCATTTATATTATCATTATTTAGTTTATAAAGAAGTTTTTTATATTCTTCTTCTAATTTTGGTTTATCAATAAAATCGGTATTTTTCATACAAATATAAGAATTTTCACAAGCAAATAATTTATATTTTATTTCTAATATTTTCATTGATGGCATTAACCATAATAAATCATCTCCTAATATAATTGCATTTGGATAATTTAAAAATATTTGGTCTATAAATTGAATTAATTTATTATTATTTTTTATAAAATCAATGTAAAATAAATCTACTTTTATATTATTTCTTTTTAACCATTGAATTGAATCATAACAATTCATTTTAATGGCATATAAATGTTTATGATTTTTCATATTGGCCATAAATGTTTCAAATCGCATATGTTTAAAAAAGAATTTTTCATCTGGTATTTCGTATGTGGCTGATATATTTTCTGTTAAAAACAAATTGGTAAAATAATCGAATCCATAATAATTTGTATTTGGATTTAAATTGGATATAAATTTACTGCTTTTACCCATATAAATTCCCAATTCCGCTACGTTTTCAATTTTATAATTACGAAATATATATCTTAATAAAAATTCATTATCAACACCTAACCAACCAAAATTATTTTGAGGAATATGTTTTACCATCCAAGGAGAAGAAGTATTTACAATAGATTGTTGCAATATTTTGTATGTTTTACGAAAATCTTTTATTCCTGTATGGTCATGAGTCATATTTTTTAAAAGATTAAATTGAGAGAAAGAAATAATGCATCCAATTTCTGAATATATTCTTCCTAAAAAATCATTTATTATATTTTTCTTTTTTGTATATTTATTTGAAAATCCGTTTAATTGTTCCAATAAAATAGGAGTCACATAAAATACATTATTCAAAAATATAGGATAGACTGGGACAGAATTTATATCATATATGTCGATTGGGTCATCATTAAAATCAATAATTAATATATCTGGTTCATATTTATATGTACGTAATATATGTAAATTTATATTTTGGTTTTGATTAAAATTAATATAATTTTTTTTAATTTTATATTGTGTTTTTGGATAAAATATGGAACATTTTTCTGATTCTATTTTTTTATTTTTATTTACTGAATGTATCTTAATTGTTTTATCTACAAATAATATTTGAATATTCATATTTTCATAAAATAATTATATAAAATATAGTTATTTTATCTTATGCTAATACTACACCATGTGTAGGCACTACTAAAATCATGGAAAAATCACCTCCATGCATATCATATTGCAAATAATAAGAATCCAGCATTTTTTCTTTCCATTCGCGCGTATATTTATATTCTACACCATCTATTACATATTTACGGTCTTCAATGTCTTCTATTTTATCGATGAAAAAAGGACGGACTTTTCCTAAATAATGTTTTCTTTGAAATGGAATATGAATACTATACGTGTATTCAAATTTTTCGGCCAACGGTTCTTTCACTAAATTATTAATAAATGCGACTGTTTTCTGGAAAGCAGTTTTTGCCATATTTTTTTCTTCTTCTGTTAATGAACTTTCGATTTCTTTTTCTAATTCTGGGTTCAATTGAAAATAAACATCGGCGA
>JACCDI012142208.1_pt1 | contig 25887 bp, 27 predicted proteins | sample 7442791 | NCBI WGS metagenome assembly JACCDI01 (sample SAMN15323434, study PRJNA562643) | freshwater metagenome | isolation source: river surface water | place: USA:Blue River Watershed | collected 2017-08-15
AAACGAAGAGGACAAACCATCTCCCACGATTGTCGACAAGTTTCTTAAGGGTGAATGGGGAAAGAAAGTAGGCAAGGGATTTTATCAGTATTAATTCGATCGACTCTTTATAAATTCTTTGAATCTATGGTATTCGGTTTTAAATGAGCCATTGTCCTTACTAGTGTATTTAAGACTTCTATTTATTTTTGATATAATTGTTTTATCTAGCAATTCATTTGTTGGTTTATCTTTTTTTGAAAGAATTTCATTAAAGTCCTCTTCGACAATTATTAAAATATTTTTTATATAAAACTATTTAAAATTTGTACCAGAAATTGTACAAGAGCAAATGATAATTAATACCAGTAATTGACAACCAATCTAGATAGATTTATATAGAATCAATAAATGACAATAAAAGAAACCTTGTTCAAATATATACACAAAATTTGTAATCAGTAGGTCGTTGGTTCGATCCCGACAGGAGGCTCTGATAAGCTCGACAGAAATGTCGGGCTTTTTTGTTGCCATAATACAAGAATTTTAACAAATTGAATGCATTTTGATATTAGTTATGGTTTGCTTTCATGCAATTCATTAAATTGCCTGAAATAATCCATTCCATGATTCAACGTCGCGACTTCATCAAAAGCTCCATCGGCATCTCAGCGCTCATGAGCAACGCAAGCCTATTTACGAAAGCTCCTTTCGAAGCTTCACCGATAAGCGTAGAAGAACGCTTGCAACGCATTAGTAAAGCGCAAGAGCTGCTTCAAGAAAATAAAATGGTCGCATTGATTCTTGATGCGGGCACATCGATGCAATATTTTACCGGGCTTTCCTGGTATCCAAGTGAACGATCGATGTTGGTCATTATTCCCGCCAAAGGGGAAATAACCTACATCTGCCCTTATTTCGAGGAAGATCGCTTGCTCGAATTAATCAAAGTGGGCAAGCAGGTCCGCACCTGGCACGAAGACGAAAACCCATTTCAACTCTGCATCAAAACGATTCAAGATTTTGGTTTTCAATCAGGCCAAATTGGCATCGAAGAACAAACGCGCTTCTTCATCTCAAACGGACTCCAAAAGGCCGGAAAACAATTTCAACTAGTGAGTGGCGATCCGGTTTCGGTGACTTGCCGACTCATCAAATCACCTGCAGAAATTGCCTTAATGCAAAAGGCCAATGACATTACGACCCTTGCCATCCAAGCCGGTATCGCTGCCTTAACAGAAGGCTGTAACCCGCGTCAAATCAGTCAAAAAATTGCGCAAAAACATACGGAATTAGGGGCCCAACATGGTTTTGCGTCGGTTACGTTTGGCGTGGCTACCTCCTTCCCACATGGAAGTTCACGCAAGCAAATCCTTCAAAAAGGCGATGTGGTCATGTTGGACTGCGGCTGCCAAGTCGATGGATACGAATCTGACATCACTCGAACAGTGATTTTTGGAGAACCTTCACAGAAACAAATTGATATTTGGAATTTGGAGAAAAGAGCCCAACAAGCGGGCTTCGAGGCGGCGGTTTTGGGAGCACCTTGTGAAAATGTCGATTTCGCAGCACGAAATGTTTTAGTTAAAGCAGGCTTTGGCCCAGAATACAAATTACCAGGACTACCTCACCGAACCGGTCACGGCATCGGGATGGATGGCCATGAATGGGGAAATATGGTCAAAGGAAACAAATTGCCGTTGCAAGTTGGCATGTGTTTCAGCATTGAACCCACCATCGCGATTCCAGGGGAATTTGGCGTTCGATTAGAAGATTGTGTTTACATGACCTCAACAGGTCCTAAATGGTTTAGCCAACCGAGTCCTTCGATCATCCAAGCATTTTAATCGTAGAGACGAGATACCTCGCATCTCTACAAAATCATTTCACTTCATAACCTCAGACTTTAGTCTGAGGGGTAGACGCGAAGTATCGCGTCTCTACAGTCAAACGTCCAAAGTCTAACGTCTAATCTCATGAACACCTCCCTCCACCTCCAAGCCGCCTACATCGAAGCGCGCACTAGACTCAGTAAAGTAACCAACACGATTACAGAAGCTGATTTATCCAAGAAATTAGATAGCGCACCAAATTCCATTGGATTTCTCCTACAGCATATTGCTGAAGTGGAATTACTTTTTTGCAAGAATGTCTTTGGCCATTCTGAAGTTAAGGTTGTCGCGCATACGGTCATTGACCAAAAGGACACAGGCGTTTGGACAGATTTATCAGCGATTCAAAGCCTATTGAATGAGTCAGGCCAAACGATCGCAAGCATCATTGCTTCCGTTGCTGAAGAAGATTGGTCCACGCAAATTACCACGAAAGAATTTGGCACAAAGACGAAAGCTGAAGCCTTTGGAAGAATCATTTCACATACGGCCTATCATGCGGGGCAGATAGCGATGATTCAGAAATATGGGGATTAGACTTTAGACATTGGACCTTGGACATTAGCGACGAGATACCTCGCGTCATAGGGCCCAGACTGAAGTCTGGGGTTATATATTTTATCCCCAGGTTTTAACCTGGGGATCAGACGCGAGGTATCGCGTCTCTACAAACACATTTCCTTCGTAACACAATTAGGCACATCCTCCGCATAATGAGACACGAAAATTAAGGTCATTCCCGTACTAGCGGCAAACTCATCAATCACTCTTTTCAACAAATTCACCTGCTCCTGATCCAATCCTTGACAAGGTTCATCCAAAATCAATAGCGGCGGATTCTTCACAAAGGCCCGAGCAATCAAAATCATCTTTTGCTCGCCCGTCGATAAAGTATGAAAGGATCGTTCGCTTAAATGTTCCAAACCGAACATGCTCAAAGTATGCATGACGCGCTCCGTTTGCTCCGCATTCACCTTCCGCGTCACACCTAATAAATCGAATAATCCAGACGCCACCACCGCAAAACATGTTCCTGTTTCTTTGAAATACAAATGCATTTCCGGACTCACATAACCAATATTCCGTTTGATGTCCCAAATACTCTCCCCGCTTCCCCGCTGCCGACCAAACAAACTGATATCCTGCGAATAAGATTGAGGATTATCTGCAGTAATTAAACTCAATAAAGTTGACTTACCTGCTCCATTGGCGCCTTTCAACACCCAACGCTCGCCTCGGTTGATCGTCCAGGAAAATTGATCCAAAATGGTTTTGGTTCCATAACGAATGGTGACGTTTCGTAGAGAAACAATCGGGGAATCTCCTACATCCCCAGTCTTAAGCTCAGGCTTATTATTTTCCTCCCCATGCTGAAGCATGGGGTTATCAGTATATTTTATAGCCCCATGCTTCAGCATGGGGATTATAGGATATTTACCCGACAAATGATATACATTCGTCACAAAATCAGGCACATCCCCACCCGATAAAAACAAAATAAAACGAATGCCTTTGGCCTTCAATTGAGCTAAGCCTACCGATAAAATCGCACGCCCCTGCACATCCAAGCCCAAATAAGGATTATCCAAAAGTAACCAATCGGGGCGCTGTCCCAAAGCCTTCACAATCTGCAAACGCTTATTTTCACCATTCGACAATTGTAATAAGGGTTTATCAATTAAGGGTTCTAATCCAAATACCGACACCCATTCAGCAACATCCAACTCGCCCAATTCTTCTCGTACGGTATAGGAATCTTCTGAATCCGACGAATTATACCGTTGCTGCATATAAAACTCGGAGATATTACTCCGATTCTTGAAATGGTGTTGCTGTTCCACAAACAAAACAAAAGATCCCTGAAACCAAACATCGCCTTTGCGAAATAATCGGCCTGAAAGTGCCTTTGCTAAGGTCGTTTTTCCCGATCCCATGGGACCCACAATCGCCAAACAATCATCCTCCGAAATCTCAAAGGAAATATCTTTTAAAACTTCGCTGGCACCATATGAGGCCGACAAATGACTAACACGCGCAACGATTTCTTTCGACATAGCTGATTTAAACAGCCAACAATTTACCGCATTTTTCATACATTTAACCTGCTATAAACCGATTAACCATGAAAAAACTATTCCTAATAGGCCTAATCAGCTTATTGGCCTTTCCAGCCTTTACGCAATCTCTACCTCGCAGTACTCCAGAAGCAGAAGGTATTTCCTCCGAAGCAATCCAACAATACATCGAGAAAATAGATCCCAAACGCCACGAATTGCACTCTTACATGCTCATTCGGCATGGGAAAGTTGTTTCCGAAGCTTGGTGGAAACCCTATGCAGCAGATAAAGTTCATTCCATGTACAGCGTCTCGAAGAGTTGGACTTCCACAGCCATCGGCTTTGCGGTTGCTGAGAAAAAACTGAGCGTTCAAGACAAAGTCATTTCCTTCTTTCCGGAATATGCCGACCTGAAGGATAAACCCTTTATGCAAGATTTACGCGTGCAAGACCTATTAACGATGTCGGTGGGTCATGACAAAGAACCATTACGAAGCGTTATTGTCATGCAACCGGATTGGATTCGTGGATTTTTAAATCACCCGATTGTTGCCAAACCTGGAACGAAATTCCTATATAATACCCTGGCAACCTACATGCTTTCAGCCATTATTCAAAAAGTTACTGGAGAGACTACTTTGGCCTATTTGAAACCGCGTTTATTAGATCCTCTTCATATTACGGGCATCGATTGGGAATCAGACCAAAAGGGCATCAATGTAGGCGGATGGGGCATTCGTGTGAAAACGGAAGACATGGCGAAATTGGGTTTGCTGTACCTCAACAAAGGAAAATTTGAAGGCAAACAAATTCTACCAGCTGCTTGGGTAGAAGAAGCGACAAGTAAGCACATCGACCAAGAACCTGATGCCACAGCAGAAAAACGTGCCACAGGTCAATATGCGGATTGGATTCAAGGTTACGGCTATCAGTTTTGGCGGAGTCGGCATGGCGCATTCCGCGGCGATGGAGCTTATGGTCAATATATTTTAATGATGCCAGAACAAGATGCGGTTCTCATCATCACTTCAGAATCACAGGATTTGCCCGATGATTTAAACCAAGTTTGGCAAAATCTATTACCCGCTTTTCAATCGAAAGCATTAGCGCCAAATCCGAAAGCCTTGACGGCTTTAAAGCAATTTAATGCCTCGCGATACATCGAAGCGCCTATTTCTTCAATTGCCAATCAAACGCTCAGCAAATCCATTGCCTTAGAAAAAAATCAATTTGATTTCACCCGCATGCAGATCCAAACAACGGGAGATACAGCGACTTTGATGATCGCGACAAAAGACTCAACCCAACATACGTTCAAATTAGGCTTTAGAACCTGGGGAATCGGAAAATCGAATTTAGTGGGCCCCTACATGCTCCGCGCTGCCCGTGTGGATTTAGCGAAAAAGGCACCCTTCGATTATGCGGGTAGTTACCGAATTTTGGAAGACCAATCGATCGAAATCACACTGCGATATTTCGAAAGTCCTCATCATTGGACATTTACCTGGAAACCGGAAGCGATCGAAGTGGTAAATTCGTTTGAGCCGAGTACAACAATCGCTATAAAGCGATTAGACGTTGGACATTAGACTTTAGACACTAAAAAATTGTAGAGACGCGATACCTCGCGTCGACTCCTCAGACTAAAGTCTGAGGTTATTAACCCTAGGCTTTAGCCTAGGGAATCGATGCTTCGCATCTCAAACTTTGGCAATCCTGAAAGGTTTGCCAAAGAAAATAAGTCTTTCGTCGCAAAATTCCCCCCAAAGGATACATTTATCAAAAAGGATTCCTATACTTGAGTTTATAAACCTTTACACCTATGAAAAAGAATTACAATCACTCCCGTCGGCAGTTTTTAGCCGCGGGTTCTCTCGCCTCTTTAGGCCTTTTATTTGCTAAACCTGCTGCTTTTGCCATTGGTTCAGCTAAACCAGATTCCAAATTTGGAGGCGTTCAAATCGGTTGCATTACCTATTCATTCCGCAGCATGCCAGGCTCAATAGATGATATCATCGGCTATTTAACACAATGTGGCATTTCAGCGACTGAATTGATGGGGGACGCCGTGGAAGATTACGCAGGAAAGCCAGTCAATCCTGTGCAAATCAAATGGGTACCAGGCCAACCGCGTCCCACATTCACCGACGAGCAACGTGCGGCAATGAAGAAATACCAAGAAGAGGTCAAAGCATGGCGCGAAAGTGTATCCATGGACAAATTCAAGGAAGTTCGTGCTAAATTAGATAAAGCGGGTATTAGCGTTTATGCCTACAAACCGAATGCCTTTGGCCCAAACAATTCAGATGCCGAAGTTGAATATGCATTACGTTCTGCCAAAATATTAGGGGCAAAATCGGTAACTGTTGAATTGCCGACAGACCCGAAACAAACCCAAAGACTAGGTGATTTAGGTGCGAAACATGGCATCTATTTCGGTTACCATGCGCATTTACAAGTGAAGGATACTGCCTTTGATGAGGCTTTGGCACAATCCCCATACAATTCCATGAACTTGGATGCGGGTCACTACATTGCCGTGGGCGCTCCACATACGACTGAAAGTTTATTGGCATTACTTGAGGCGAAGAAAGATCGCATCACTTCCCTTCACATCAAAGACCGTACATCGAAAGAACACGGTGCAGGAAACTTGGTTTGGGGAACAGGTGATACGCCTTTGAAGGAGATATTAACGGCCATGAAGAAAAATAAATACAAATTCCCTGCTACCATCGAGTTGGAATATGACATCCCTGCAGGTTCTGATGCCGTCGCAGAAGTTAAAAAATGCGTGGAATTCGCAAAGGCAATCTTAGTCTAAGAGCCTTATTTCACTCAAATGATCAATCAAGTCGGAGGCCACTAAACTGGCCTTCGATTTTTTTTGTATTGCCAAATCGCCCGACAATCCATGAATATATGCGCCTAAGCGAACCGCTACATCGGGAGCATATTCTTGCGCACACAAGGCGGCGATAATACCCGTCAACACATCTCCGGATCCGGCTGTCGCCATCCCATCATTGCCTGTGCTATTCATGTATAAATCTCCAGAATCAGTCACGACTAGCGAAGGGGCTCCTTTTAATAGCAATTGGCAAGCATAGCGCTGCACAAAATCCACCGCCTGCTTTTCGCGAGTTAATGGATCAAACTCTAAACTTCCTAAGCGAGCAAATTCTCCTGGATGCGGCGTCAAAATATGATGCGGTTTAACTTGGGAAATTAAGGACTCATAAGAGCCTAACAAGGTCAAAGCGTCCGCATCAAATACAATAGGACCAGCATAGTTTTGCAATAAAAACTCCAAATTTCGACGAACCTGAATGGAGAAGCCTAATCCTGGCCCGAAAGCAATTGCATCATAGGGTTCCAGATTAATCGTGGATAAATCGGCTTCCGTGCGGTACATGATTTCGGGGCTATTCGACAATAATGGCGCTACACCCTCTTCAGGAATCATCGCCGTCACCATGCCACAGCCGGCGTGTAAAGCAGCACGTGCACACAATAAAGCAGCACCTACTTTTCCCGGACTACCGGCAATAATCAGCACATGCCCGAAGGATTTTTTATGTCCATCGGGCTGTCTGTTATGTTTAATTTGATTGATCCAAGGAAGGTCTATTCGATTCATAGACCTAAATATAAGGAATTAATTAATAGGCCGTGATCGTTTCGATCGAACCATCTGCACGATATTTCAATTCGCTTACTTTAATGTTGCGCAAATGCGTCTTCCCCGACAATTGTACGTCGTGGAAATAAATATACCATTTGCCATTTTGTTCAACAATGGAATGATGGTTTGTCCAACCTTTTACCGGTTTTAAGATAACTCCTTGATACGTAAAGGGTCCATAAGGACTTGAACCGGTCGCATAAGCAATGTTATGGGTATCCCCCGTCGAATAGCTAAAATAATATTTGCCTTGATATTGATGAACAAAGGCAGCTTCGAAAAACCGACGATCATGGTCGGAGGATAAAAGTATTTTCCCTGAAGCATCAAGAATTTGTACATCGCGAGGCTTTTCAGCTAATACGTTCATGTTCTTGTCCAAACGTGCAACTTTGGCCATCAAAGCTGGTTGTGCGTCAGCCGGTTGGCTATCATCATTCGCCATGTAATGCCCCATTTTCCAGCGTTGCAATTGGCCGCCCCAAATTCCACCAAAATAGAGATAATGTGACCCATCCGAATCCTTAAAGACACATGGGTCAATGCTAAAAGTGCCTGACATGTAATTAGGCTCCGCTTTGAAAGGCCCCTCAGGTTTGTTCGAACTAGCTACGCCGATGCGAAAAACACCTTCCTTATCTTTGGCAGGGAAATACAAATAATATTGACCATTGGATTCAGCAGCATCCGGCGCCCAAAGCATCTTCCCAGCCCAAGGCACATCAGCCAATTTCATTGCTACACCGTGATCGGTTACAGGAGCTGCCGGGTTTGTTTGAGATAAGACATGGTAATCATTCATTGCAAAATGACTTCCCATATCGTCTTCTTTGACCCCCGCATCAATGTCATGTGATGGATAAATAAAGATTTTACCTTGAAAAAGGTGGGCCGAAGGATCTGCGGTATAAATATGAGAAACGAGTGGTTTTTGGGCAAAAGCCCCAAAACCGCATAATGCGAAAACGAGTAATTTTTTCATTTGAATAGGTTTATGTAACAAAGCCCTAAATTTCTTATTTTTACTTCATGAAAGCAATTCAAAGCGCATTATTATCTTATGGGATGTCGGGCCGCATTTTTCACGCCCCATTCCTCGAAATACATTCCGGATTCGAGCTCGTAGGTTCCTATGAAAGGAGTCAAAAAAACATCCAAAAAGCTTACCCAGGAACCCATTCCTATGATTCCTTGGAGGAGGTGATGCAAGACCCCGACATCGAATTAATCATCGTTAATACTCCGATTCCAACCCATTTCAACTATGCAGCTCAAGCCTTGAAGGCCGGAAAACATGTTGTAGTGGAAAAAGCATTTACGAACTCCACCGCAGAGGCTTTGGAATTGCAAAAAATAGCTAAAGATGCCGGCAAGCATATTTTTGTCTACCAAAATCGCCGTTGGGATTCCGATTTTCTAACCGTCAAAAAGGTTTATGAATCGGGTGATTTAGGCGAAATCGTTGAAGCTGAATTTCATTTTGATCGGTACAATGGTGCCAAATCGCCCAAAATGCACAAAGAAGTTCCAGGACCTGGTGCGGGAATTATCTTCGACTTAGGACCTCACATCATTGATCAGGCCCTGCATTTGTTCGGAAATCCCACACATGTATTTGCGGATTTGCGAAAAACGAGACCCGGTACCGAGGTCGAAGATTTATTTGAAATCCTATTGTATTATTCTGAAATGCGCGTTCGCCTAAAGGCGGGATATTATTTCAAGGTACCCGTACCTGCATTTCAATTGCATGGAAAATTAGGTAGTTTTATTAAGACGCGCTCAGACCGCCAAGAAGCCGATTTGGATGCGGGCAGAAAGCCACTAGGAGATTCATGGGGACAAGAAAGCCCCCAAGATTATGGAGTTATGCAAGTAGATGGAGGAAATCCAGAACGCGTTCCATCGGAAAATGGAAATTTTATGGCCTTTTATGAGAATGTTTATCAATCTTTGCGGGGCAAAGAGCAACCAGCCGTTTCGGTTCAAGATGGAATCAATAGCATGCGGGTGATCGATGCTGCGATGGAGAGTAGTAGGGAGAAAAAAGTGATCGCTTATTAGGAACTCCCCAGACTAAAGTCTGGGGTTAAAAAATACAGATAATAACCCCAGACTTCAGTCTGGGGATTTAAAAAACATCAGCATAAACGATAACCCCAGACTCCAGTCTGGGGATTTGGAAAAAAGCACCATGGAATCAGTTTTATTAGCCAAATTCGAGCCTGAATTAAAAAAGAAAATCCAACAAGTGGGAGTTATCCGTAAGTTTCAAGCGGATGAATTTCTGATGAAAACTGGCCAAAGTATTCGATCAGCCGTTTTAGTCACCAAAGGAATTATCAAAGTTTTCCGGGAGGATGACGAAGGTAATGAGGTATTCATGTACAACCTTCACCCTGGAGAAGCCTGTGCCATTTCCATGACCTGTGCATCTCGAAATCTGAATAGCCAAATCATGGCAAAAGCCTTGGTTGACACCGAAGTTTTAACCATTCCGGTGGAATTAATGGATGAATGGGCGGCTAAGTACAAATCCTGGTATCAATTTGTCCTAGAAACTTACCGTTCTCGCTTTGAGGAATTATTGGATACACTTGACCACATTGCCTTTCGTAATTTGGATGAACGACTATTGTGGTATCTAAAGCAACATCAGAAGAGTTTAAAAAGTGATATCATTAAAGTGTCTTTCACCGATATCGCACAGGAATTAAATTCCTCACGGGAAGTTATTTCTCGTTTGATGAAGAAGCTTGCAGAAAAAGGGCATATCAAAATCAACAAAAACCAAATTGAAATTATTGATTTGAAGACGCTGTGATATTCATCACGCAGGATAAATAGAAATGGAGCCAACTTGCAGCTGAAATTTAACACAGCATGCAGATCAAACGTCTTCTTCTATTAATCATTAGCCTAGGAACAAGCCTATCACTTTGGGGGCAACACCAAGAAATTCATTCACCTCCTCATCTTTGGAAAGGAAAAAAAAGTGTCGCAGAGGATTCCACCTCACTCCTTTTTGCCTTTAAACATGGTAAAGTACACGGTAACCTGCGCTACTTTTTCATGGGAACAGAAAATGAAGGCCATTTGACAGATGCATATGCAAATGCAGCAGGTGGAGGATTATTTTACGAAACAGCTCCGTTTAAAGGCTTTCAAATGGGAGTAGGCGGCTATTTTATTTATAATATAGGATCTTCTAATATGGAGCTAATGGATCCATATACCCAAGCATCCAGTCGCTATGAAACCTCTTTATTTGATTTAGCTGATTTAGCCAACAAACATGACTTAGATCGTCTAGAAGAGCTTTATTTAAAATACAACTTCACGAAATCATCCCATGTGTCGGTTGGCAAACAGCTCATTAACACACCCTTTATCAATCTTCAAGATGGTCGAATGCGTCCTACAGAGGTGGGCGGAATCTACGGGGAAATATTTCCAGGCAAAAAGAATAAGCTAGAAGGGGGATACTTATATGAAATTTCCCCGCGCGGTACAGTTGATTGGTATGGAATAGGCGAGTCAATCGGAATTTATCCAAATGGCACGAACGTAAATGGAACCAAAGGAAATTATAAGGGAAACATAGAATCTAATGGTGTATACCTTATCGGATATACTCATCAATTACCGCAAGGAAACTCACTTAAACTTTGGAATGTATTTGTGGAAAATATATTCAACACGAGTATGGTGCAATGGGATATGAAACGGGATGCATGGGTGACAGGAATTCAGTATACGCAACAGCAAGCGGTTAATGATGGTGGAAACGAAGATCCAACTAAATCCTATTATTCAACTAATCAAAAATCGCGTGTTATAAGTATGAAAGTTGGATATGAGTCGGGCAAATGGAAATCATCTCTGAACTATACCCGCATCACCGCTGAGGGTCGATATTTAATGCCCCGCGAATGGGGGCGTGACCCATTTTATACATTTATGCCGCGTGAAAGAAACGAAGGTTTTGGCGATGTAAATGCGTATGTAGGGAAAGTAAATTATTCCTTTTCCAAGGTACCCTTGAAGGCTTCATTAAGTTATGGTTATTTCCAATTGCCTGATGTAAAGAACTACGCATTAAACAAGTATGGTCTCCCTAGTTACACACAATTAAATATCGATTTGAGTTATGAGTTCGTTGATTTCTTAGAGGGTTTAGAAATTCAAGCTTTGTATGTTCACAAAGCCAACCAAGGCGAAACCTATCAAAATGAAAAATACATCATAAATAAGGTCAATATGAGCAATTATAACCTGATTTTAAACTTTCACTTTTGATCATAACTTTTTTTAGTCTTGTGATAAAAATCACGAAAAAGGGATAAAATTGGCCCCAAATTTGTATCAACAAAAAACAATTAAACACGCATGGAAATTATAGGTTATTTCGCCTCTCTACTTATTGGAATCTCGTTGGGCTTAATCGGCGGTGGAGGATCCATTTTAACAGTACCCGTTTTAGTATATTTATTTGGAGTAGATCCTATTTTAGCTACGGCATATTCGCTTTTCGTCGTAGGAGCAAGTTCCCTGGTAGGGGCATTTCCTAAATACAAACAAGGCTTAATCAACGTAAAAACAGCCGTTATTTTCGGCATTCCTTCGATAGCAGCAGTTTATGCAACGCGTAAATTTATCGTTCCTTTAATTCCTGCAGAAGTTTTCACCGTTGGTGATTTTATTGTTACAAAATCCATCTTAATGATGGTTTTATTCGCGGTATTGATGGTCGCTGCATCTATCTCGATGATTCGCGGAAAATGTGAACAATGCGAAAAGGAAAAATTAGGCACATATGTAGAGGAGGAACAAGTGTTCAACTATCCGATGATCTTAATTGAAGGCGCAGTAGTAGGTACTTTAACAGGTTTGGTTGGCGCCGGCGGTGGATTCTTAATCATCCCAGCCTTAGTAATGCTTTCAAAATTATCCATGAAGCAGGCTGTAGGGACTTCCTTATTAATCATCGCTGCGAAGTCATTAATCGGATTTACTGGTGACCTAGGACATCAAGTGATTGATTGGAACTTATTGTTAATCGTAACAGGCCTTGCCATTGTAGGAATTTTCTTAGGAGACATCATTAGTAAAAAAGTTGACGGAAATAAATTGAAAGTAGGTTTTGGATGGTTTGTGTTGGTGATGGGGATGTATATCCTAATCCAACAATTAGCCTTCCCAATGAAATAAAATAATCACATTCACAGCATAATATATTACCAAAATGAAAGTAGAACAAATTTACACGGGATGTTTAGCACAAGGTGCTTACTACATCGAGAACAACGGTGAAGCAGCGATTATCGATCCACTTCGCGAGGTACAACCTTACATCGAAAAAGCAGAACGTAACGGAGCGAAAATTAAGTATGTTTTTGAAACCCACTTTCATGCCGACTTCGTTTCTGGACACATCGATTTATCTGCAAAAACAGGTGCTCCTATCGTTTACGGACCCAATGCAGCATGTGCATTCGATTGTATTTCAGCAACAGACGGTCAAGAGTTCCCATTAGGAAACGCGACAATCCGTGTCATTCACACACCAGGTCACACGATGGAATCCACATGTTTCCTTTTGATCGATGAAAACGGAAAAGAAACGAGTTTATTCTCTGGAGATACGTTGTTCATCGGCGATGTAGGTCGTCCAGATTTAGCCCAAAAAGTAAAAGCTGATTTAACAGAAGATATCTTAGCGGGTCATCTATTTGACTCATTACGGAACAAAATCATGCCTTTAGCAGATGATATCATTGTATATCCTGCACACGGTGCGGGTTCTGCTTGCGGCAAAAACATGAGCAAAGAGACAACGGATACCTTAGGTAACCAAAAGAAAACCAACTATGCGTTGAATCCAGCATTAACCAAAGAGGAATTCAAAAAAGAAGTATTAACAGGCTTGGTTGCTCCTCCCGCTTACTTCCCATTGAACGTTTTAATGAACATTCAGGGCTATGATTCAATCGACAAGGTATTGGAGCGTGGACAGCATGCCTTAAGTCCAGAAGGATTTGAAGCAGCAGCAAACGAAACGAGCGCGTTAATCTTGGATACTCGAGATCCACAGACATTTGCAGCAGGATTTGTACCCAATTCGATTAATATCGGAATCGATGGATCGTTTGCTCCTTGGGTAGGTGCAATGATTCCAGACATCAAACAAGAAATCTTATTGGTGACAGACGAAGGCCGAGAAGAAGAAGTAATCACTCGTTTAGCACGTGTAGGTTATGACTTTACGATTGGCTACTTAAAAGGTGGATTTGCCTCTTGGAAAGCATCAGGCAAGGAGTTTGATCAAATCGAATCGATCGAACCGGCAGAAGCATTTAAGCGCGTCGCAGCAGGCGAAGGTGAAATCATCGATGTACGTAAAAATTCGGAATACTTATCTGAACACGTAATTGATGTAGAAAATGCACCTTTGGATTTCATCAATGATAGCATGATGAAAATCGATAAAAACAAGACCTACTTCGTACACTGTGCAGGAGGTTACCGTTCGATGATCTTCAACTCTACTTTAAGAGCCCGTGGATATGATAACTTAATTGATATCAATGGTGGATTCAAAGCAATCAAAGAATCTGGAAAGTTTCATGTATCTGATTATGTATGTCCTTCAACCCTTTTATAATCATGGAAGATTTATTAGCTAACCCAGCAACTACGGTTGTTGATGTAAGAGAAACAGGTGAATTTGCATGTGGCCATTACGATGGTGCCATCAATATTCCCTTGGGTATTATTCCTCTACGCTTAGATGAATTCAAGGCAATGAACGGACCCATCGTTGTTTACTGCCGAAGCGGAAATCGTTCTGGCATGGCGATGAACTTGTTAAAGCAAGCTGGTCTCACTGACGTTTATAATGGTGGGGGTTTACATGACATGTTAGTTTACCAAAATTAATATGATCACAAGCCTAACACAACATTGGGGTTTCATGCGCATCATCCGCCTAGTGATAGGTGGATATGCGCTTGCTGAAGCCATTCGTGCATCAGATGTACTGATTGGCATCATGGGTACCGTCCTTTTAGGCATGGCCTTATTCAACGTAGGCTGTGGCGCACAAGGATGTGGCGTACCTATCCCGCGCAATAAAAATACCTCTCATGAAGAAGTAACCTATGAAGAAATTCATTCGAAATAATGTTTGGCAAATCTTGGGTGGAATATTCGGCGGAATCGCCGGATATTTCTACTGGAGAGATATTGGCTGCGCGACAGGTACCTGTCCGATCACGAGCAAACCCCTGAATAGCATTATATATTTTGCCGTGTTAGGTTACTTGATGATTGGAACGATTGCCAAAGCGAGCACAAAGAGGTTAGAGTGAAGAGTTAAGAGTGAAGAGTTTGATAGAAATGAATTAAATTACCGAATTATTTAAATTAGCGACTAGCGACTAGCGACTAGCGACTAGCGACTTAAAGACTAAAATTTAACTTACATACAATGGAAACAATCACCCAACCCTGGCCTTGGTATACGGCAGGAATAATCATTGGACTTATCGTTCCTGCCCTATTAATTTTAGGGAACAAACACTTTGGAATATCAGCTAACTTACGCCATGCGTGTGCAGCTTGTCTTCCCAGCAATATTCCCTTTTTCAAATATGATTGGAAAAAAGAGTCTTGGAATTTCTTTTTTGTAGGCGGAATTCTGGTGGGTGGCATTATCTCTACGATCTATTTAGGTTCAGGAGATGCCGTTATCGTACACCCAGATTTAGCTAAGGAATTAGCTAGTTATGGCATTACAGATTTCTCAGGCATGGTTCCCGTTCAATTATTCTCATTTGAGACCTTGTTCACAACGCGTGGCTTAGTCATGATGATTGGCGGAGGATTCTTAGTGGGATTTGGAGCACGTTATGCAGGCGGCTGTACATCAGGTCACGCAATCATGGGCCTTTCCGACTTACAATGGCCATCTTTGGTAGCCACAATCTGTTTCATGATCGGTGGATTTATCATGGCTAATTTCATCATTCCATTCATTTTAAATTTATAATTCACATGGAAAACAAGACAAATCAACAAGCAAATCCAACAGATTTCGAAGTGCGTTCTTTGGACACCATGTGTGTCAATGAATCTGAATTACAACATCCATGGTACTATAACTTTAAATATAGTTTAGTAGGTGTAATTTTTGGTATCGTATTTATCAAAGCTGAAATCATCTCATGGTTTCGCATACAAGAAATGTTCCGTCTGCAAAGCTTTCACATGTACGGTGTGATTGGTACAGCTGTAGTCGTAGGAGCTATCTCCGTATTTTTGATTAAGAAATTCAAGGTTAAAACGATTCACGGAGAGGACATCACTTTCACAGATAAGAAATTCAACAAAGGCCAAATTTATGGTGGTTTGATTTTCGGCCTCGGTTGGGCTATGACAGGAGCTTGTCCAGGTCCTCTTTTCGCACAAATAGGTTCTGGCGCAGTCGTAATCTTAGTAGTTATTCTAAGTGCTACTGCAGGAACGTGGGTATATGGTAAGTTTAGAGACCAGTTGCCACATTAGAGTTAAGAACTTAGTGTTACACGTTTTTAAAAGCCAGCTGAAATAATATTCTGCTGGCTTTTTTTACGTGCAGTCAAAATAAAAGCTAGCCCAGATATACTGTGACTAGCTTCTAAATTGAAATCCTTACCTAATAACTTTTCGTTCTAAACTCTTAACTTTCAGTTCTTAACTCCTCTTTTATAAAGTCTACCTAAAGGAATAATCCACTCCCGTCACTTGACTCAACAAATCTTGAGGACCATCCAATATCTTTGCATCGTGCCGTAAAATAGGTGTCACAGGGGAGAATTTTGCTAAATACTCCTTCATCATCGAGTGCAAGGTATAGGATGTATTCGTAGCCTCTTTAACCCCTTTCATGCGGCACAACATATCTTCGGGATCCCCATCACGTTCACATGCACACAAGGTATAAAGTCTATTTTTATCTAATTCAGCACCTGCAATCGTTACCTTTTGTACGCGATGACCTACTCGCTCAAACGCTTTGAATTCTACTTGCATACCTTTGAAGCGAATTAACCAACCGCCAAAACGCTTTGATGCATCCTGCGCGAAAACATTCTGCATCTCTTTTTCTAACCAATCTAGAATTTGTTGGCCTGAAGCTTTTGCCGTACGAATGGTACTATCGACGGGTAACATATCATATAAATATCCCTCCGTAATGGCTACTTTACCATCTTTTCCGGCTACGCGTGGAGGACAAAAGCGGAATCCATTCGATAATACCACGTCAGCGTTCACCTTCCATTTTAATGCATCTACAATCATTGTATCAATGGTATTCTCTACCACAAAGTTGCGGTAAAGCGGAACAGTGCTATAGCCGAGTACTTTATTGATTTCCTCCTTATAAGGCTTTTCTAAATCCTGAACTAAGGTTTTAATCTCCGCATCAGCTGGATATTTGATAGGATCAACTTCCACTAACTCATATGTAGATCCCACTACTTTCCCATCCTTCACTTGAATATCAAGTTTACCAATAAATGACCCAAAGGCACCTGGCTCCACAATCTTCGTGTATTCTGCTTGAATCGGTTTACGAACTCGCTCATGTGTATCTGCTCCAAAAATATAGTCTACTCCCTGGCAATCCGGATGATTTCCTAAGGCAATTTGTTGAGATAAGCCTAAGTGAGATAAGATAATCACAAAGTCACATTGCTCTTGTTCACGCAACAAGGTCACGTATTCCTTTAGATTATCTTCCGGTTTTGTATAAATAATTCCTTTTGAATACAAAGGTGATTGACGCAAAGGAACTAATGGGTCAGTATAACCTAAAAAACCAATTTTAACCCCCATGCGATGCATGATTTGGTAAGGTTGAAAGATCAGTTCACCTTTCTTTCCATCCCCTAAATCATGGTACATATTCGCACAAATTTTAGGAGCCAGTAAACCTCCCATCAATTTTTGCATGTTCTTTTTGTAATAGACAACCTCCCAGTTCCCCGGTAGATATAAATCGTAATCCATCGCATTCAAAAGCGGCACAAAAGCCTGCCCCGTTGTTTTCACAGAAAGCATACTTCCTTGGAACATGTCACCTGTATCTAAAGTGATCGTGTTTTCAGGATTCTTCTCTTTTAATTTCTTTAAAGCTGTGGCCATGTGTGGGTAACCTCCCGCTTTACGAAAGGTCAATTCATTATTTTCCCAAAACAATTCATCGTGTGCATGCAATTGACAATGCACATCAGTCGTTTGTAAAATCGTAATTTGACCAGAACCTGCGATTGACTTCGTTGACGAAGTATTCGTTGTAGAGGTCTTTGCCTGTAAAGCAACTGGCGATAAAGCCGCTACACTCGTTAGGATTCCTCCTTGTAAAAATTTTCTTCTCGAGTTCATTCAATTTATTTTTTAGACTTCTTGTGTTTGGCAATCCACTCTTTTATGGGCTTATACGGCCCATATTTATGTTGCTCCTCCTTAAATGGATCAGCAAACGGACCAAAAGGATGATCAAAAGGCTTAGCCGCGATATCAGGCCAATCTTGGCTCAAATCTTTTGCAGGTCGTGGCATGGAGTTAACATAAGCTGCCAAATCCCAAGCTTCCTCATCAGTCAATTGTGGCTTTTCGTAATTAGCCCCTAATGGCATATTGTATTTGACATATCCCGCAAAATTAGACATCCGGTACAGCCCTGCCCCATGATTATAACTATGGGGACCCCAAAGCGGAGGATAGGTATAAGACTTCCCATTTTCAGTCAATACCCCACCCCCATCTGCCTGATGACAAGACTGGCATTTTGCTGCATAAACTTCGGCGCCTTTAGCGGGATCAATCGCTCGTTTTAAGCCTTTCAATTTGAAAATGCCCGAACCTTTGGGTGCTACGCCTTTCGCTACATCCTTTCCTAACCATTTAATATAGGCCAAAATTGCATGCATTTCCTTACTTTCAGGAGCAAGCGGCTGTCCATTTAAGCTACGTTCAAAACAATCATTGACCCGTTTCACCTGATCTTCAATCGCTCCAGAACGAGCTCTAAATTTAGGATAGGTGGATTGCACGGCGAAATAATTATTCCCCCAAGGTTGAGTCCCCGCATTTAAGTGGCAGTTTTGACAATTCATGCCATTGGAAATAGCCTTCACAGATCCTTTAGGCCCTAAATATTCGGATGTATGGGCTATTAACTCCCGACCATATTCCACCAAAGCTTTCTCCTCTGGCTTTAAGTACATTAAGCGCCAATCCGATGGAGCCGTCCATAGATGGGTGAAATTAGAATCGGGTTCTACATACGCTTGAGTAGAATCAACAATTCCATCAGTTGAACGAATGTGCGAAAAACTTAAATAACCCAATAGCCCAAATAAAGCTACCAATAAGGTATACAAGAACATTTGCAATAGACTATGTTGATCAGTTTGATTATTCATTGGGAAATATAGAGCGTTTTTGAATGAAACAAATGACTACATAAAATAGGGTTAAACGTGTGACTTTTGTCACTTTTCGGGCAATTAATTACATTTTTTCTGTAGGCGTAGTTACAATCGCAGTAAATTCCGCTAGCGAAATGTATACGGGCGAATACGTGCCTCCAGCATTAGATAAATTTTTGTAAAAAGACCTCAAGTGGTTCCTACTACCCTTATTCAAGAAATCATACACCAATTTTACATCCTGATTATTCGTCACGGCAATTGATTTATTCAGATCATAAATATCTAATTCTTCAATTTTTGCACCCACTTGATAGGCCGCTAAAAGACTTACTTGCCCTTGACTAACCAAGGCATTATACAAAGATTGAAGCGCGGGATCAGTAAAAATGCCGCGTGGATTTTTATCCATCGGATCAATTAATTGATATTTTTTAATAATGCTCAGCATTGCCTCCATGTGACTCATTTCACTATTGGGAATATTTTGAAAAATTTTAACACCGTATCGATCAAACAGCGTTTGGTATACATCATAGGCTAATTTCTCTTCTTCGCGAATAAACAAAATCCGCTCTCGCTCAGCAGAATCTAAGGTCTCAAGTGGCAAATTCGTTACGGAACTTTGAACGGCCGCTAAACTTTGTGTAAGATTCTCTTGACCCGTGTCCATTGGGCCACCTTTTTCACAACTACTCAACAACAATACCCCAGCAAGCAAAAAGACTACATTTTTCATGATATTTCTGTTTTAAAATTTATCAAATGTAAAGCCGATGGCTTCTAATGAACGTGATATTTAACACGAAGCCCAAAAGTGACTATTATCACGAATAGAACAATATTTTTTTTGAATATTAGCCTTGTCATTAAACACGTTAACCATGAAAAATCATTACCAAATCATAATCGTCGGCGGAGGAAATGCAGGAATATCCATCGCTTCCCAATTATTACGCCAAGACGCCTCGTTGGATATTGCCATCCTAGATGGTGCTAAAAAACATTATTACCAACCCGCCTGGACGCTCGTAGGCGGTGGTGAATTTGACATAAAAGAAACCGAGCGAGACGAAAAATCTGTTATACCTACGGGTGCTACTTGGATCCAACAAATGGTTCAAAGTTTTAAGCCTGAAGAAAATAAAGTCATACTAGCTGATGGAACTGATCTTGGCTACAACTATTTAATTTCAGCTCCAGGCATCCAATTAAATTGGGGAGATATCAAAGGTCTTAAAGAAACACTTGGCAAAAATGGCGTTTGCTCTAATTATAGTTTTGAAACGGCGCCTTATACCTGGGAATGCATCCAACAAACAAAAGGAGGAAAAGCTATTTTCACCAATCCACATACGCCAATTAAATGTGGCGGGGCCCCACAAAAAATCATGTATTTGGCAGCCGATTATTTTCGTAAAAATGGCGTTAATTCACAAGTAGAATTTTGGAGCGGTGGAACAAGGGTTTTTGGGGTAGAGAAATATGAAAATACACTGAAAAAGGTAATTGCTCACTATGGCATCAACACGCAGTTTTTTGTCAAATTAGTTGAAATTGATGGAGCAGCTAAAATCGCCAAATTTGTGGGAATAGGTGATTCAAATAAAGATCAGGTTTACGAAGTAGCATTTGATATGATTCATGTGACGCCACCACAATCCGCTCCTGATTTCATAAAATCAAGTCCACTCGCAAATGCTGCCGGTTGGATCGATGTAGAAAAACATACGCTGCAACATAATACATACAAAAATATATTTGCTTGTGGAGATGCGGCTAATCTACCCGTTTCCCGCACGGGTGCTGCCATACGAAAGCAAGCGCCAGTTTTGGTTCATAATTTACTTGCTTTAATAAAAGGAGAAGAAATGAATGCCTTCTATAATGGTTATTCGTCATGTCCAATTATTACCGGTTATAACAAATTGGTTTTAGCGGAATTTGATTACAATAATACGCCTACGGAAACATTTCCTTTCGATCAATCCAAAGAAAGATGGTCGATGTATCAAATGAAAAAACATATCCTTCCCTATTTATATTGGAATCAGATATTACCGGGGAAGATGTAAAATAAAGAAGGCCGCTCATTTTCGCGGCCTTCGATTAATATTTTAAGTAAGCCCAGCCGGCTTCTTGTTTGAGTACAACCTCAGCAACGCCGGATGGAACCGTTCCTGCTTGTGGAAGAATCGTTGTACGATCGATTTTACGTTCGCGGATGGTATTTTCACAAGCTTTAAAGAGAACTCCGGAAGCTGCTAATTCAGCTATTTTTGCTTTTTGAGTCGTTTTGTTGTCGATTAAAATGGATATTCCTGCGCCATGTGCGACCAATTCAATTTGCGTTGTCGCACCTAAAGCTGTCTGTAGATTGGAGATGTTTTTCAACGCACCATGCCAAACCAAAGTATCCGATGTATTTAGTTGAACAACAACTTTATGAACCGGATTTTGCGCATGTGCAGCAAAGCCAAACAACATACCTACAAGTAAAGTAAAGAAAGATTTTTTCATAGCTAATATTTTTCCACCAAACTACCTAATTTTCAGAATGAAAGCAACTTGGAATGAACGTTACCAAAATTCAACGTACCAATATGGAATCAATCCAAATGATTTCCTAACCGAACAATTACAGGGCTTACAACCTGGACGAATTCTTGTTCCTGCCGCAGGCGAAGGCCGCGATATGGTTTATGCCGGAAAATTGGGTTGGGAGGCGTATGGTTTTGACCTAAGTGAACAAGGCGAAGCAAAAGCAATCAAATTAGCTCGAGACCAACAAGTAAATATCCATTTCAAATGCACGGACGCCTTCAAAATCAATTACCCGTTGGAATCTTTCGATGTGATTGCATTAAGTTTTTTCCATCTGCCCCCTGACATGAGAAAAGCTTTTCATCAGCGTTGTGTGACCTGGCTTAAACCTGGAGGTCGAATTATATTAGAAGGATTCAACAAAAGTCAGTTGGGCAAAACATCCGGCGGCCCTAAACAAGTTGATTGGTTATTCAGCTCACAAGAATTAGCCGAGGATTTTAAGGGATTAACTGTACAAATAAATGAAGAGAAAGACCGCCTGTTGGATGAAGGCCTCTTGCATCAAGGAATAGCATCCGTAATTCAATTTACAGCGATTAATTAATTCTCTTTTTTCCAAACAACATTGCCAATATGCTTTTTACTTTCTTGGATTTTTTTCTTCTGTATGAAAAAATTGACCGTACCGAAAACAAGTAAAATGCATGCCCCAATATAAAATATCCACGCAGCCCAAAATTGCTCAGGCAAACCCAATAAATTATGTACACTGAGCCCCGCTACAAAAAAATAGAGTCCCGTACGTACAAAGGCCAAAAATGTCGTTTGATTCGCCATGATTGTTCGTTGGATAGCCAACTTTTCCCGTAGGATTAATTCGTTTTGTGACATATTGCTAAGTTCAATAAGAGACAAATATCACGAAAAACGTATTAGTTAGCGTCTATATTTGTCAAAAATAAAAGGAAAAAATGATACAATTCTTTAAAAAATTATTGGGCTTGGGGCCCGCTATTGATATTCAAGGACTTATCGCGAATGGCGCAAAAATTGTTGATGTTCGCACTCCTGCCGAATACAAAGATGGGCATGTCAAAGGATCCATTAATCTTCCATTACAAACTTTAGGCAGCCAAATGAACAAATTGAAGAAAGATGAGGTTATTATAACCTGTTGTCGTTCGGGGAGTAGAAGTGGCATGGCGCGCCGCCAACTACTTGCCGCAGGTTTCACGCAAGTGTATAATGGTGGGCCTTGGAACGGCTTAGTGAGATAAGAGGTAAGAGGTAAGAGGTAAGAAGTAAGAGTGAAGAGGTATGAAGTCCGAAGTCAAAAAGTCCGGAGTCCGGAGGTGTAATTGCTTAAGCCTTAGCTTCGGATTAGCATCTACCGGACTATTTACCTCCGGACTTCGGACTATTTCCCTCCGGACTTAACAAGACAGACAAGAGAATACTGACTACAGACAACAGACTACTGACCACTAAAAACCCCTCCGGACTTCGGACTAGCCCCCTACGGACTTAATAATACTTAGACATTTAAATGCCAGTGACTAGCGACTAGTGACTAGCGACTTTAACTCATGAGCAAATTCGCAGAACTTTTAAAATCACCCGAACCAGTCTTGGTCGACTTCTCCGCGGAGTGGTGCGGGCCATGCAAACAGCTAAAACCTATCTTAGAACAGGTCAAATCGAAAGTAGGTACTTCAGCTAAAATCATCAAAATCGACGTGGACAAAAACCGTTCTTTGGCAGAAAAATTCCAAATTCGATCTGTCCCAACTTTGATATTATTCAAAGATGGTAAATCCGTTTGGCGTCAATCTGGCGTTATTCCGGCAAGTACGCTGGAAGGGATTATTAAACAGCATGCCTAGTGAAGAGTGAAGAGTTAAGAACTTAGAGATATTACTTAATTTAACTCTTTAATTTACTAAATATTAATCCTTAACTCTTAATCCTTAACTCTTACTTCTTAACTCTTACTTCTTAACTAAAAGTAACATGAAACACATATTCTCCATCTTCCTCATCTCAGCTTCCCTATTTTCTTGCTCAAAGCAAGAAGGACTTCAAAATGCCGCTCCTACAGAATTTCAAGCGGAAATAAAATCAGCCGAAACGGGTCAAATTCTTGATGTCCGTACGAGCGATGAATATAGCAAAGGGCACATTGAAGGGGCGATTTTGGCGGATATTTCAAGTAATTTATTCCAAGAGGTAACGGCCAAACTAGACAAAAATAAAACAGTCTTTGTCTATTGCTTATCGGGCGGGCGTTCGGGTGAGGCAGCATCGCAATTACAAGCCATGGGATTTAAATCTATCGTGAATCTTTCAGGCGGGATATTGGCTTGGCAATCGGCCAACTTGCCATTGAGCACGAACGAGGGTGTTTCAGCCCCATCAACTGGTATGTCCCTCGCCGAATTTGATAAACAAATAGCAGGCAAGAAATTAGTGATCGTTGACTATAATGCAACTTGGTGCGGTCCATGCAAACAATTAAGCCCTGTATTAGAAGCCTGGGTAAAAGAGCAAAAAGGCAAGGTAGAATTAATCAAAATCGATGTAGACGAAAACCCCGAACTCGCTAAAGCCAAACAAATTGAATCCATCCCCTATTTAGAATTCTACAAAGATGGAAAATTGGCCGACAAGCAAATCGGCATGGGTGAGGCAAAAGCAATGACAGAAAAATGGAATCAAATCCTGTTATAGAGAAAAGTTAAGAAGTAAGAGTGAAGAATTAAGAGATTTGGATTTGTTTGTAGTGAAGAATTAATCGCGTCTTTTTAACTTTTACCTTTAGTCTCTAGTTACGTGACAATTTCTTGTAAAAAACCGAATAGGAATAAAAAATTGGATTCAAATAAAGGAATCACAATTTTTAATTATTCACTCTTAACTCTTACCTATTAACTCTTGAGTCAGCCCCTCATACGAATTTTCACGATCCCCGCAGAGAACATCGTCAACAAAGCGATAAAGAAGATACTCACCCAAACAGGAAAGTAAACCATCAAGAACCCTGTTATCAAAGCTCCAACCGCATAACCTAAATCGCGCCACAAACGAAATACCCCAAAGCTTTTCGCGCGATCCAAAGGATGAGTATTTGCTGCGATTGCAACCATGAATGTCGGGTAAACCAGCGCTGTTCCGAGTCCTAAAAGCACCGACAATCCAATAAACTGCCAAAAAACTTGGGCGAACAATAATCCAAACATTGCCAGAGCTTGAAGCAACATGCCATAAATCAACAAATCCTTATGGCAGAACATATCAGACAATTTCCCGGTCCCCAATTGCGAAATTCCCCAAACCATGGGATAAATTGCGGTAATGATACCAATTTCGGCCAACGTAAATCCTTTGGCAATGAGCAAAACAGGAAACACCCCCCAGATCATCCCATCATTCAAATTATTCACTAATCCTGCCTGGGTAATTGCTCCCAAATTGGGGTTCCGCCATGTCGTATCCTGAAAAATTGAAGCCAAACGAGGCATCAAACTTTGTTGGGACGCCGCCGAAACATGCCCCCTTGTATCATGCACGAAGAAAATACTTAGCAGCAAGCCCAAGCCAACAAACCCTAAACCCAGATAAAAGGGATAAGGTCGAATCCCATAAGTTGAAGCTATCCAAGCTGTAAAAAAAGCCACCATACCCACGGAAAGATAGCCAGCAAATTCATTAATTCCCATGGCTAAACCCCGATTTCGATCGCCCACCAAATCAATTTTCATTGTTACTGTGCTCGACCAAGCCAAACCCTGATTGAATCCCAAGAGGACGTTCGCACCTACAATCCAATTCCAAGAAGGTGCCCACATAAAAATAAAAGGAATCGGGACGGCGATAAACCAACCGAGAATCAACAAATTCCGCCGACCAATCTGATTAGCAAAATGCCCTGCATAATAATTCGCGATGGCTTTTGAGATTCCAAAAACGACAATAAAAGAAAATAAAACCGCATGCGAATCCATGCCAAAGGATTGCGAAGCAAAACTGGGTAAAATAGACCTTTCCAGTCCAACCATCCCGCCCACAAAGGCATTGATTAGTACTAACAATCCAAATTGTTTCCAATTGTTTCTTAAACCTAAGTGTGTAGAGATTCCTGACATTTCCATCCACAAAGGAGCCAAAATGCCAAGCAAATCCACTTATCAAATGTTAAATTAACTTTTCTTCGCCCGAATTCTACTTAAACTAACTTGTGTGATACCCAAGTA
>JACCDI011407167.1_pt1 | contig 25816 bp, 19 predicted proteins | sample 7442791 | NCBI WGS metagenome assembly JACCDI01 (sample SAMN15323434, study PRJNA562643) | freshwater metagenome | isolation source: river surface water | place: USA:Blue River Watershed | collected 2017-08-15
CCCTTGCCCAGGGAAGACACCACACCGCCGGTGACGAAGACAAATTTGGTCATGTCCAAGACGGGAGCCAGGCGCTCCCGGTAGGTGGAAATCGTGATTATAGACAGTCGGGTCTGCTACATTTCTGCGCATGAGCACATTGGCTGGAAAACACCTTGTTTTGGGTTTGTCAGGGGGCATTGCCGCCTACAAATCGGCTGAACTTTGTCGCGCTTTGGTCAAAGCGGGGGCCACGGTTCAGGTCGTCATGACCCAGGCCGCCGAGCAATTCATGACCGCCGTCACGCTGCAAGCTTTGTCGGGCCGTCCGGTCTACACCTCGCAGTGGGATCCGCGCGAAGCCAACAACATGGCCCACATCAATTTGAGCCGCGAGGCCGATGCGATTGTGGTGGCCCCGGCCAGCGCCGACTTCATGTCCAAACTGCTGCATGGCGGCGCCGATGAGTTGCTCAGCCTGATGTGCCTGGCGCGGCCTTTGGACAGCGTGCCCCTCATCGTGGCCCCGGCCATGAACCGCGAAATGTGGTCCAACCCCGCCACCCAGCGCAATGTGGCCCAACTTCGGGCCGATGGCGTGCATGTGCTCGATGTGGGGCAGGGCGATCAAGCCTGCGGCGAAACCGGCGATGGCCGCATGCTCGAGGCCGAAGAAATTTTGCAAGAACTTGAGGCCTTTTTTACCCCCAAGTTGCTCGCGGGCAAGTCGGTGCTGGTGACGGCCGGCCCCACTTATGAAGCCATTGATCCGGTGCGCGGCATCACCAATTTGTCGAGTGGCAAGATGGGCTTTGCTATTGCCCGCGCCGCGCAAATGGCCGGCGCACAGGTGACCCTGGTCGCCGGGCCTGTGCACTTGCCCACCCCGCGTGGGGTGGGGCGTGTGAATGTGCAGTCGGCCCAGCAAATGCAACACGCCGTCATGCAGCATGTCGAGCGGGCGCACGTGTTCATCGCCACTGCCGCGGTGGCCGACTGGCGTCCCGCTCAAGCGGCCGATCAGAAAATCAAAAAAGACGGTTCGGGCCAAACCCCGCAACTTGCATTTGTCGAGAACCCCGATATTTTGGCCACCGTGGCACAGTCCTCACGGGCGCTTTCGGGGCAACTGTTTTGTGTGGGGTTTGCCGCCGAAAGTCACGACTTGCTGGCGCATGCGACGACCAAGCGCCAACGCAAAGGGGTGCCACTTTTGGTGGGCAACATCGGCCCGGCCACCTTTGGGCAAGACGACAACGCCTTGCTCTTGGTGGACGAAAAAGGCGCGCGCGAGTTGCCTCACGCCAGCAAACAAGCCTTGGCCTTTGATTTGGTCGCCGACATTGCCCGCCGACTGACTTGATGCCACTTTGGGGCCCCACCCACGGGCACCCTTCCACGCTCACCGCCTTCAATTTGGAGTCTTCATGAACATTGACCTCAAAATCCTCGATGCCCGCATGGCCGATCAGTTGCCCGCTTACGCCACTCCCGGCAGTGCCGGGTTGGACTTGCGCGCTTGCCTTGAAGCCCCGCTGACGCTGCAGCCCAATGCTTGGCAGTTGGTGCCCACGGGCATCGCCGTGCACTTGAAAGACCCTGGCTATGCGGCCATGCTGCTGCCGCGTTCCGGCTTGGGCCACAAGCACGGCATTGTGTTGGGCAATTTGGTGGGCTTGATTGACAGCGACTACCAAGGCCAGTTGATGGTCAGCGCTTGGAACCGAAGCGATGTGGCCTTCACCATCGAACCGATGGAGCGCATCGCACAAATGGTGATTGTTCCGGTGGTGCAGGCCAGCTTCAGGGTGGTCACTGAGTTTGCGGCCCCGAGCGAACGCGGCGAAGGCGGTTACGGCTCCACCGGCAAAAAATAAGCGGTCTGGCCGCTCAGTGCAAGGTGGGCCCAGTGGCGGTGCCTTCGTCCGCCACTTCAATCTTGAAAAAGCCGGTGCCACAACTGCCACTGCCCACCTCGGCTTCGGTGGGTTCGCGCACCGCTTCCACCTTCAGGTGCAAACGCAGCGCGATGCCCGACAAGGGATGGTTGGCGTCTAACACCACGTGCTCGGGGTAGATTTCGGTCACGGTGTAGAGCGCGTTGCGCGGGGCATCGGGGTTGCAACCCGCAGGCAGGGCGGTCCCCTCGATGGTGAGTCCCGGCTCCAAACCCGCAGGAAACAGGGCCAGGGGCTCTAAAAACAGCAGGTTTTCGTCAAAGTCGCCAAAGGCGTCTTCGGGCTCCAGATGCAGATCGACTTTGGCGCCGGGCTCATGGCCTTGCAGCGCCTCTTCGATCTTGGGCAACAGGTCTTGTCCCCCGATGAAAAATTCAACCGGCTTGTCCAAGATGTCCAGAACTTCGCCCAGCGTATCTTTGAGTGTCCAGGTCAGTGAGACCACGGAAGGTGTCTTGATTTCCATAGGACAATTGTCGCAGTTTGACGGCCCATTTTTGGCTGTTTTCGCATGGCTTTTAGCCCTTGGCCCTTTGAAAGGGCCGATCACCAGGAAATTGAGATGGACACCGATCTGCCTTTGGCCCTGCTTGGGGGCTTGACGCCCCGCCAATTCATGAAGCGGCATTGGCAAAAAAAGCCTTTGTTGGTGCGCAATGCCTTCGCTGATTTTGTGCCTTGCGTGAACCGCGCTGAGTTGGTGAATTTGGCGGGGCAAGAGGGGGTCGAGTCGCGGCTGATCGTGGCCTCTGAAAAGGGTTGGAAAATGCGCCATGGCCCTTTGAACAAGCGCAACTTGCCGCCCTTCAGTCAAAAGAAGTGGACCTTTTTGGTGCAAGGGGTCGATTTGCACCATGACGGCGTGCATGCCTTGTTGCAGCAATTTCGCTTCGTACCGGATGCCCGTCTGGACGACTTGATGATCAGCTATGCCACCGATGGCGGCGGCGTGGGCCCGCACTTTGACAGCTATGACGTGTTTCTGTTGCAAGCCCACGGGCAACGGCGCTGGCGCATAGGACGTCAAAAAGATTTGAGTTTGCAGCCCGACGTGCCTCTCAAAATTTTGCAAAATTTTGAAGCCGAAGAAGAGTTCGTGCTCAACCCCGGTGACATGCTCTACCTGCCGCCCAAATACGCGCACGATGGGGTGGCCGAGGGGGAGTGCATGACCTGGTCGATTGGATTCAGGGCCCCACAACAAGGCGAATTGGCCCGGGAATTGTTATTGGGGCTGGCCGATGAGTCGTTTGAGGCGCTCGGTGAAACCTTGTACGCCGACCCCGGGCAAGCCGCGGTGGACACACCAGCGGCTATCCCGGCCTCTTTGTCTGTCTTTTCGCGCCAAGTGGTTGAAAAAGCGCTTAAAAATCCAGATTTGCTTGACAGCTTGTTGGGTGAGTATCTGACTGAGCCGAAATCGAATGTTTGGTTTGAGGGCTCCGAGGCGCCATCGGATTTGTCGCAGGGCGTGCAATTGGATCGGCGCAGCAAAATGATGTACGACGATCGACATCTGTTTATCAACGGCGAAAGTTTCCGAGTTGCGGGCAAAGATGCCCGCTTGTTGCGTCAATTGGCTGACAAAAGACAGCTTTCGGCGGCTTCTTGTGCAAAATTGAGCGAAGATGCCCAAGCCGCACTGTGCGATTGGATGTCTGCCGATTGGTTGAAACCCTTGTCCGAAAAGCCCTTATAAACAGGTCCTTTGAAGGATTCATGTCAGTTTTATGAGGGTTTTCTGCGGCCACCTAGGGAAAACGCTATAATTCGAGACTGAGAACGAAAGAGCTCGAGTGCTTTTGTCTCGGTCTTAGCCAACTTTCTGTTCGCTTCGACAATTTCCGGAAATTGTTATCAACCCCTATAAGGAAAATCATCATGAACAAGTCCCTCGTTTTGGCCGCCATCATCGCTGCTGCTGCTTTGTCCGCTTGCGGTAAAAAAGAAGAAGCTGCTGCTCCTGCCGCCCCAGCTCCTGCTGCTGCCGCTCCTGCTGCTGACGCATCTGCCGCTCCTGCTGCCGCTGCTCCTGCTGCTGACGCATCTGCTGCCAAGTAATGGCTGGCTGCTCTCCCGGAATCTTTCCGGGATGGCGAAAAAAAACCCCGCTCTGCGGGGTTTTTTTATGGCTGACGTCACAGGGGGCTGTGTAGAAGATCTTCAGGGGCGGACGATCCAAGTGGGATGCCCGCCGCCAGAGGGTTCAACGGAGTTCGTTGGCCAGCAGTTTCAAAATGCGATCGGCATTGCCCGAGGTTTCGGCTTGGCCCTTTTCGTCTTGCACGCGAATGATGCTGCTGTCGCCCGCACTGCTCAAAGCGATGCGGTAACGCGACAGTGAGGCTTCTTTTTTGCTGCTGAACATGCGGCCAAAGAAGCCGGGTTCTTTGTCAGCCGTCGCGCCAGAGGTGACATACCGCACAAAGTAAACGCCCTTGCTCCGGTCGCGGTCTTCCACGGTGAAGCCCGAGCGGTCCAGCGCCACACCGGTCCGGCGCCAAGCGCGGTCGAGCGTGTCATTGAGTTGAATGCCGGGTTGTCCATCGATCGTGCTGACTGTGGCCACGGCCGTTGCCGCTGCAGGCGCTGCGGCTGACTTGACTGCTTCGGGGGCGGCGCCCAGTTTCACCATCATGCGGCGCAAAAACTCGATTTCAAGTTCGTCATCGCTGGGGCGGGGTTGCCAAATGGTGCGGACTTTGTCTGCGGAAGCATAGTTTTCAACCATGCCCCGGTGCGTGACGTAAATGTCAACGCCGCCTTGGGCATTGCGTTCAACGCGGGTGCGAAAACGGTCGCGCTCACCGGTTGAATACAAAGAGTCCAGCACTTTGCCTAAGGTTTTGCGGATCACGTCTTGCGGGATCTTGGCGCGGTTTTCGGCCCAATCGGTTTCCATGATGCCCACATCGGGCGAGTCGGTGGTGAGGGTAAAGCCATTGCTGGTCCAGAACTCCTTCAGGGGTTCCCACACCTTGTCTGCGGGGCGGCCCACCACCAACCAGCGTTGGTTGCCCTGACGCTCCATGCGCACATCGCCCACATTGTTGGCGGCTGTGCCCGCATCGGCCACTCGGTTGCTTGCATTGTTGAAGCCCGAGGCAGTGGCTGAATTGCTTTCCAAGGCGTAGCGCGATTCTTTGCGCAGCTGACTCAAATCAGGCGGCACTTCGAGTGTGGGGGCTTTGGCCGCGCTTTTGTAGTCAATCTTGTCTTCTTCAAGGACCGAGCACGCACTCAACGTCAGGGCTACAGCGGCCACAACGGCGGTGCGCTGAACAGTGTTACGGGGAGTAGAGCGAGAGGACAATTTCACAAGCAATCCTTAGGAGAAAATCAAATCAGGCCGCTGGCTTTGAGGGCGGCTTTGACAACGGGCTGCTGAGATTCAGACAACTCGGTCATGGGCAAACGCAAAGTCGGGCCGCACAAGCCCATTTGGTTCATGGCCCATTTGACAGGAATGGGGTTGGCTTCGACAAACAGATTTTTGTGCATTGGCATCAGCAAAAACTGGATCCGCATGGCTTCTTGAATGTCGCCACGCAGCGCTGCCATGCAGAGTTCGTGCATCAAGCGAGGCGCCACGTTGGCCGTGACGCTCACGTTGCCAGCGCCACCACACAGCATCAAGGCGACGGCAGTTGGGTCGTCGCCCGAGTAAACGGCAAAGGACTTTGGCAAATCACGGATCAGCCATTGCGCACGTTCGATGTTGCCGGTGGCTTCTTTGATGCCGACAATGCCGGGCACTTGGGCCAAGCGCAACACCGTGTCGTGCTGCAGATCGGCCACGGATCGGCCGGGCACGTTGTACAAAATCACGGGCAGGTCGGGCGTGGCTTCTGCGATGGCGCGGAAGTGACGGTACTGGCCTTCTTGGGTGGGCTTGTTGTAGTAGGGCACCACTTGCAATTGGCAATCCGCGCCCACTTTTTTGGCAAATTTGGCCAACTCGATGGCTTCTGCGGTGGAGTTGGCACCGCAACCGGCCATGATCGGCACGCGGCCTGCCGCTTGCTCGACCGAGACGCGAATGATCTCGCAATGTTCGTCCACGGTGACCGTGGGCGACTCGCCGGTGGTGCCCACCACACCGATGCAATCGGTGCCTTCCGCCACATGCCAATCGATGAGTTTTCGCAAGGTGGGGTAATCCACTTTGCCGTCTTCGAGCATGGGGGTGATCAAGGCAGGAATGCTGCCTCGGATGGGGCGAAATTCGGTGGTCATGTCAGGTGTTTCTGAACAGAAAAAACCCATTCTAACGACTGCAAGCCCGGTTTACTGAGCGTACAACAGGCGATTGTGAGGGGATTTGTCAGGAGATGTGAACGGAAACGAGGCCCGCGATTTCAATTTGCAGACAAAGGAAAACGCAAGGGGCTGGCGCTGTCTTCGGCTCGGACGGCCACAATGCGTTGCACAAACCGCTCAGGGTGGCTCTCAAAACCGTCTTCGTAGGCCACGGTGCGCAGGCCTCGCGTGGCCTGCAGCAGTTCACCGGGTTGCAGCAAAAAATCGGGCCGGGAAGGTTTGCCCACGGTCTCGTTGCCGGCCGCAAAGGTCTCATAAATCAGCAGCCCTCCCGGTGCCACCGCTTGCACGATGTGGGGCCACAAAGGGCGCCAAAGGTAGTGGGTGACCACCACGCAGCCGAAGGTTTGCCCAGAGAAAGGCCAAGGGCCATTTTCGATGTCTGCACACACCACTTCACCATGCGCAAGAGCCAAGGCCACAGCTTCGGCATGGCGGTCAACCCCGAGCACCGTGTGTCCGTGCGAGGCCAACCAGCACATGTGCCGACCAGCGCCACAGGCCACGTCGAGCACACGGCTTTGCGGCGGGATCAAGTGGGTCCAGCGTTGCAGCCAGGCGGAGGGGTTTTCGGTGCCGTGCATAGTGAGATCAGGGCAAGGGAGCGTGAAAGAACAGAAAAAAGTTCAAGACCCGGTCGCGACCGGGTTCAAAAACAAGCCCACAGCTGTTCGGCCAGCATGATCGCCAATTCGGGCTGGGAATACAGCCAAAACGTGAGCGCCAACACGGCGATCAGGGCCAGCCAAGTGGTGGTGCGCGAGGTCATGCGGCTTGCGGTGCCCCGCGTTGAATCGGCCCTTCTTTGACGGGCAAATTCACCAGCGCCGCAAAGATGCCCAAGGCAATCGCCAAGTACCAAACGATGTCGTAGCTGCCGGTTTTGTCATACAAATAGCCGCCCAGCCAGACCCCCATGAAGGAGCCAATTTGGTGGCTGAAGAAAATAAAGCCACTCAACATCGACAGGTGCGAAATGCCAAAAATTTGCGCCACCGCTGCGTTGGTCGGTGGCACCGTGGACAGCCACAACAAGCCCATCACGGCAGAAAAAATGTAGACACTGGTGGGCGACAAGGGCGCCAGCAGAAAGAGCACGATGGCCACCGAGCGGGCCGCGTAGATAAACGCCAAGATCTTTTTCTTGGCCATTTTTTGCCCCAATGACCCCGCGATGTAGGTGCCAAACACATTGAACAAGCCAATCAAAGCCAGCGCATAACTGGCCACCTGCGCGGGCAGGCCATGGTCTTTCAGGTAGCTGGGCATGTGCACGCCAATGAACACCACCTGAAAGCCGCACACGAAATAGCCTGCCATCAGCAGCTGAAAGCTGGGGTACTGAAAGGCTTCTTTCAGGGCTTGGGCAATGGTTTGGTCGCGTTGCACCGGGCCGCTGGCATTCAATGCCGGCTCGCGCAGGCCCCAAGCCAAAGGCACGATCAAGAGGGTGGCCGCCGCCAAAATCATCAGGGCTTCTTGCCAGCCAAATTGGGCAATCAACAAACCCTCAATCGGGACCATCAAAAACTGGCCAAAACTGCCGGCCGCCGCCGCCACGCCCATGGCCCACGAGCGGCGCTCGGGCGGCACATTGCGCCCAATCACGCCATAAATCACGGCATAAGTGGTGCCTGCTTGTGCGGTGCCGATGATCACGCCGGTGAACAAAGCAAACACCCAAGGGTCAGTGGCCCAAGCCATGCCCAGCAGGCCCACCCCATAGACCAGGGCGCCCAGAGCAATGACCCTAAAGGCCCCAAATCGGTCGGCCACCATGCCAGCAAAAATGCCCATAAAGCCCCAGGACAGGTTTTGCACCGCCATGGCAAAGCCAAATTCTTGCCGGCCCCAACCTTGAGCCAGCGTCAAAGGCTGCAGCCAGAGGCCAAAGCCATGGCGAATGCCCATGGACAAGGTCACGATGGCGGCACCGCAGGCCAGCACCTGAAAGAGAGAAAGGGGTTTGTGTTGCATCCGTCCACTTTAACCAATCTCGCCCGTACTGGCCGTCACCTAAATGCCTGGGTTGGGTCGATGGGCCTCGCAAAACACTGTTTTTGTATCCAGTAGGCGGGCGCAATTCCCACTACAATCCGCCACCATGGCCACCCAAACTACTGTCAAAACATCCAACGAGTACTCCGAAGGCTCCATCCGCGTCTTGAAGGGCCTGGAGCCCGTCAAGCAACGTCCGGGCATGTACACCCGCACCGACAACCCCTTGCACATCATTCAAGAAGTGCTGGACAACGCGGCGGACGAAGCGCTGGCGGGCTACGGTAAAAAAATCAAAGTCACCCTGCATGCCGATGGTTCGGTGAGCATCGAAGACGACGGGCGGGGCATTCCCTTTGGCTTGCACCCCGAAGAAAACGCCCCGGTGATCGAGCTGGTCTTCACGCGCTTGCACGCGGGCGGTAAGTTCGACAAGGGCAAAGGCGGCGCCTACAGTTTTTCGGGCGGCTTGCACGGCGTGGGGGTCAGCGTGACCAACGCTTTGTCCAAACGCCTTGAAGCCACCAGTTACCGCGAAGGCAAAGTGGCCACCCTGGTGTTCTCGGGCGGCGATGTGACCGAACCCTTGGTGGCCCGCGCTGCAGCCGAGGGCGACCGCAAACAAGGCACGACTGTGCGCGCGTGGCCCGATGCCAAATATTTCGAGTCGAGCGCCTTGCCCATGAACGAGCTGACGCACCTGCTGCGCAGCAAGGCGGTGCTGATGCCGGGCGTGACCGTGACTTTGGTGAACGAAAAAACCAAAGAAACCCAGCAATGGCAATACAAAGCCGGTCTGCGCGACTACCTCACGCAAACGCTCACGGCCGACCCGGTGATTCCCCTGTTTGAGGGCGAAGGGTTTGCCGACGCCAACCACGACAGCTTTGCCGAAGGCGAGGGCGCCGCTTGGGCCGTGGCCTTCACCGAAGACGGTGCGCCGGTGCGCGAAAGCTATGTCAACCTGATCCCCACCAGCGCGGGCGGCACCCACGACAGCGGCCTGCGCGAGGGTTTGTTCACGGCCGTCAAAAGCTTCATTGAATTGCATGGCTTGCTGCCCAAGGGCGTGAAGCTGATGCCCGAGGACGTCTTTGCCCGCGCCAGTTATGTCTTGTCGGCCAAGGTGCTGGACCCCCAGTTTCAGGGTCAGATCAAAGAGCGTTTGAACTCGCGCGATGCGGTGCGCTTGGTCTCTAGCTTTGTGCGTCCGGCCTTGGAGTTGTGGCTGAACGAACACGTGGACTACGGCAAAAAGCTCGCCGAGTTGGCCATCAAAGCGGCGCAATCGCGCCAAAAGGCCGGCCAAAAAGTTGAGAAACGCAAGAGCTCGGGCGTGGCCGTGTTGCCCGGCAAACTCACCGACTGCGAAAGCCGAGACCTTGCCCACAACGAAGTGTTTTTGGTCGAGGGCGACTCTGCCGGTGGCAGTGCCAAGATGGGCCGAAACAAAGAGGTTCAGGCCATCTTGCCTTTGCGCGGCAAGGTGCTGAACACCTGGGAGGTCGACCGCGACCGTTTGTTTGCCAACAACGAAATCCACGACATCTCGGTGGCCATTGGGGTGGACCCGCATGGCCCGAATGACTCGCCTGACATGAGCAATTTGCGCTACGGCAAGGTGTGCATCTTGTCGGACGCCGATGTGGACGGCTCTCACATCCAGGTGCTGTTGCTGACCTTGTTTTTCCGCCACTTCCCCAAGCTCATCGAGGCGGGGCATTTGTATGTGGCGCGGCCACCTTTGTTCAGGGTCGATGCGCCAGCACGCGGCAAAAAGCCGGCCTCCAAAGCCTATGCATTGGATGAAGGCGAGTTGACCGCCATCATCGACAAATTGCGCAAAGACGGCGTGAAAGAAGGCGGCTGGAGCATCAGCCGATTCAAAGGCTTGGGCGAGATGAGCGCCGAGCAACTGTGGGACACCACCCTCAACCCCGACACCCGCCGATTGCTGCCCATCGAGTTGGGCCCCTTGGACAACGCCGGCACTGAAAACCTGATGACACAACTCATGGGCAAAGGCGAGGCCGCCGCGCGCCGTGAGCTGATGGAGCTGCATGGCGACAGCATCGAGATCGATGTCTGAGCCGCACCGGATTTGAAACATGACCTTTGATTTGTTGACCCCCGAACCCACCGCCGCCCCCGAGGGCGACCACCTGGGCGCTTATGCCCAGCGGGCCTACCTTGAATACGCTTTGTCAGTGGTCAAGGGCCGCGCCTTGCCCGATGTGTGCGATGGCCAAAAGCCGGTGCAGCGGCGCATCTTGTATGCGATGGACCGCATGGGCCTGTCTTACAGCGGCCCCAGCAACAACACAGCCGCCAAGCCCGTCAAGAGCGCCCGTGTGGTGGGCGATGTGCTGGGCCGCTACCACCCGCACGGCGACACCGCCGCCTACGATGCGCTGGTGCGCATGGCGCAAGACTTTTCGCAGCGTTACCCGCTGATCGATGGTCAGGGCAACTTTGGCAGCCGAGACGGCGATGGTGCTGCCGCCATGCGTTACACCGAAGCCCGTTTGTCGCGCATCACCAGCCTCTTGCTCGATGAGATCGACATGGGCACGGTTGACTTCATTCCCAACTACGATGGCTCGACCGAAGAGCCGCGCCAGTTGCCTGCGCGTTTGCCCTTCAGTTTGCTCAACGGTGCCAGTGGCATTGCCGTGGGCTTGGCCACCGAAATCCCGAGCCACAACTTGCGTGAAGTCGCCGATGCGTGTGTGGCGTTGATTCGCAACGACAAACTCTCAGAAAGCGAATTGATGGCCCTGATTCCTGGGCCTGACTATCCCGGCGGCGGGCAAATCATCAGCCCCGCCAGCGACATTGCCGAGGCTTACCGCACGGGCCGCGGCAGCTTGAAAGTGCGTGCCCGCTGGAAGATCGAAGAATTGGCGCGCGGCCAATGGCAATTGGTGGTGACCGAGTTGCCGCAAGGCGTGAGCTCGCAGCGCGTGCTGGAAGAAATTGAAGAGCTGACCAACCCCAAAGTCAAAGCCGGTAAAAAAGCCCTCAGCACCGACCAGTTGCAGCTCAAAGCCAGCATCTTGGCGGTGTTGGATGTGGTGCGCGATGAGTCCAGCAAAGACGCAGCGGTGCGTCTGGTGTTCGAGCCCAAAACCAGCCGCATTGAACAACAAGAGTTGATCACCGCCTTGTTGGCCCACACCAGCTTGGAGACCTCGGCGCCGATCAACATGACCTCGGTGGGCATCGATGGCAAGCCGGTGCAAAAGTCACTGCGCCAAATGTTGGTGGAGTGGATCAGTTTCCGCCAAAACACCATCACGCGCCGCAGCCAGCACCGCCTGGACAAAGTGTTGGACCGCATCCATATCTTGGAAGGCCGCCAGTTGGTGTTGCTCTACATCGACGAAGTGATCCGCATCATCCGCCACAGCGACGAGCCCAAGCCGGCCTTGATCGAGGCCTTCAAGCTCAGCGACCGCCAAGCCGAAGACATTTTGGAAATTCGCTTGCGCCAGTTGGCCCGTCTTGAAGCCATCAAGATTGAGCAAGAGTTGAGCGAGTTGCGCGAAGAGCAAGGCAAGCTGGAAGAAATCTTGGGCAGTCCTGCCGCTTTGCGCCGCCTCATGATCAAAGAAATTGAGGCCGATGCCAAGACCTTTGCCGACCCGCGCCGCACCCTGATCCAGGAAGAGAAAAAAGCCATCGCCGAAGTCAAGGTGGTGGACGAGCCGGTGACGGTGGTCGTGTCGGAAAAAGGCTGGGTGCGTGCCCGCACCGGCCATGGCCACGATGCCACCAGCTTTGCCTTCAAGGCCGGCGATGGTTTGTATGGCACCTTCGAGTGCCGCACAGTCGACACGCTGCTGATCTTTGGCAGCAACGGCCGCATTTACAGCGTGGCTGTGGCCACCTTGCCCGGTGCGCGCGGCGATGGGCAGCCGGTGACCACCTTGATTGAGTTGGAGCCCACCACCCAAATTGCCCACTACTTTGCCGGGCCTGCCAACGCCACCCTGCTGCTCAGCGGCTCGGGCGGCTATGGCTTTTTGGCGTCGGTCGAGAACATGGTGTCGCGCAACAAAGCGGGCAAGGCTTTCATCAGCTTGGGCGATGGCGAAACGGTGAACGCCCCCAGCCACGTGAGTGGCTCGAGTGCCACGGTGCCTGCCGACAAACAGCCCATGCCATCTGCCACCAGCGTGTGCTGCGCCAGCACCGGCGGTCGGGTGCTGACGTTTGATATCGGTGAACTCAAAACCATGGAAAAAGGCGGCCGCGGCCTGATGCTGATCGATCTCGAAGCGAAAGACACTTTGGCGGGCGCTGCGGCCTACACCCGCAGTGTGAAAATCGAAGGCATTGGACGCGGGGGCAAGGCGCGCGACGAAACGCTTGAAATTCGCAGCCTGAACAACGCCAAAGCCAGCCGCGCCAAGAAGGGCCGTGTGGCCGACTTGGGCTTCAAGCCCCAACGCGTCTTGCGCGGCGAATAAAAAAACGGGGCCTCGGCCCCGTTTTTTATGGCGGTGTCAATGCGCCGGTCTCAATAGCGCCTGTAATCGCGCCGGTAATTGCGCCGGAAATAACGCCGGTCTCAGCCCTGTGCGCCCATCAGGTAATCCACCTTGCCCACTTCCACGCCGTTGTGGCGCAAGATGGTGTAGGCCGTGGTGATGTGGAAGTACATGTTCGGCAGCATCCAGCCGGTCAAGTAGTCCTGGCCTTTCAAGGTGCGGGTTTTGCCCGGGCCTGCTGGAAAGGTGATCTCTTTGTCTTCGGTGCCATCCAAGGCGCTGGCCGGCACAGTGGCCACAAACGCCAAGGTTTTTTGAATGCGCTCTTGCAATTGGGCCAGCGTGGTTTCGTTGTCCTCAAACTTGGGCGCTTCGATGCCCGAGAGGCGCGCCAAGCCATTTTTGACCGCATCACAAGCGATCAGCACCTGACGGGTGAAGGGAAACATATCGGGTGCCAGGCGATAGGTGGTGAGCGCGGCAGGGTCGATTTTTTTGGCTTCGACAAACTGCTCGGCCTTGCTCAAGATGTGGCTCAAGTTACTCAGCATGCGGGTGCACACCGGCAAGCTGGCGCTGGACATGGAAATGTGCATGTGGGGGACTCCGTGGGGGTGAGGGGTTCAGCCGATTTCGGCAATCAACTCGATCTCGACACAAGCGCCGAGTGGGATTTGGGCCACGCCAAAAGCGCTACGGGCGTGTGCGCCCACTTGCGGGCCAAAGACTTGGCCGAGCAACTCGCTGCAACCGTTGGTAACCAAGTGTTGTTCGGTGAAGTCGCCAGTGGAGTTCACCAAGCTCATCACTTTGACAATGCGCTTGACCTTGTTCAGGTTGCCGACGGCGGCATGCAGGGTGCCCATCAGCTCAATCGCCACGGCGCGCGCCGCTTGTTGGCCTTCGGCGGTGGAGATGTTTTTGCCGAGTTGTCCCGCCCACACTTTGCCGTCTTTTTTGGCGATGTGGCCCGACAGAAAAACCAAATTGCCGGTCTGTACAAACGGCACATACGCGGCAGCGGGCACGGCCACGGGGGGCAATTCGATGTTCAGAGATTTCAGGGTGTCGTAAACGCTCATGGTGATCGGTCCAAGTCAGGGATGAAAGTAAAAAGGTGCAGGGCGCACGCCGCAGCAAGCCCCTCCAAACAGCGATTGTCGCTGAAGGGGCGGCGCTGGATTTTCAGGGGGCAACTTCGTCCAAGGGGGCCACAGTCACCGCCACTTCCAACGTGTGCGAGCCCCCGCCATGCAACACCCCGCGAAGGGGCGACACATCGGCAAAGTCGCGGCCCACCGCCAGCCGCACATAGTCTTCACCCGGGCTGGCCAAACCGGCGCGGTCGTTGGTGGGGTCCAAGTCGAGCCAGCCTTGGCAGGCATGGCTGGCCAACTCAGGCAAATACACCGAGGCCCAGGCGTGCGAGGCATCGCTGCCCACCAAGCGGGCTTGTCCCGCTGGGGGTTGCGTGAGCAAATAGCCGCTGACATAGCGGGCAGGCAGACCGAGTGAGCGCAAGCAAGCCAACAAAATGTGTGCAAAGTCTTGGCACACGCCGCGTTTTTCTTGCAAGGCTTCGAGTGCCGGCGTGTTGATGTCGGTGCTTTTGGATTCGTAGCGAAAATCGCGGTGCATGCGCGCGGTCAATTCAAGAGCCGCTTGCACCAACGCGCGTCCGGGTGTGAAGCTGCTTTGTGCATAGGCCAAAAAAGCCGCATGCACCGGCGCATGGTGCGAGCCAAAGACAAAGCCGCTTTGCAAGTCGCCCGGCTTGCCGCCTTGGTATCTGAAATGCTCACGCACCGATTCCCAGCTTTGGCTGAGTGAATTCAGATCGGGGCTGTCGGGCAGGGGAGTGGTCTCGATTTCGCTGTAAGCCCGCACCCGTAAACCGTCATGCGGATGCGTCAAGGCCCAATAAGCCCGGTGGTTCAAATAGGCGTCGATGTGGTGTTGCACCACCGCCTCGGGATCGGTCTGCATCTCATGGCAGATGACCGTTTGGCAAGGCGTGTTAGACGGCTGCAAATGCGCCATATGGTGCGCGGTTTGCACCTGCGGGCTGTAGCGGTAGCGGGTTTCGTGCGTGATGGCCAAGTGCATGGGGACTCGTCAATCTCAAGCGCCAACGCTGTAGCGTGCCTCGCCACTGTGTGTAAAAAACAATGCGCACAGTTGGTCAGATACTTCTCGGGCGGCCACTTGGCATTCGGCCAAGGTGGCATGCAAAGGCAAGGGCATTTCAGCGGTGACCGATTGACGGCCCGCCTTGCTGCTCAAGGGCCACAGCACTTCAGGGGTGAGTGGGGTCAGCTGGGGCACGCGTTCGGCCAAAGGCAAGGTGGCCCCCTCGGCCAGTTCCCCCATGCGGCGCAAACGCGATCGCAGGGTGTGCGCCACCCAACCCAAAGAGCGCGGGTTGTCACTGTGCGTGACCAGCAAGTCCATCAGGGCTTGTGGGGTGCGGCTTTGTTGGTACTGGGCATGAAAGCTGATGGTGCTGTCAAACAATTCCAGCACCGCATCAAAGCCGGCTTGTTCGGCCATCAGGCCCAGTTGCACTGCTTCGCTCAAGGCGTCTGATAAAAAGGACAGGCGTTCGATGTGTCGGCCAATGGAGAGCAAGCGCCAACCATCGTCGCGGCTCATGCGGTCGGTTTGGGCGCCGGTGAGGGCGGCCAGCATTTGGCTGGTGTCGGCCAACAAACGCTGCACGGTCACGGTGTCAGATGCGCCTTCGGTGAAAAAGCGCGCTTCGGTTTGTTCGAGCAAGCGCCAATGTTCTGGCGAGAGGCGCTCGCGCACCGAGGCGGCTGCCAAGCGCACCGCACGCAAATTGAAACCGACGCTGGTGGCCAGCTCTTTGTCCCACAAACCGGCAATCAAAGCGCGCTCAAACACCCGATGCGCTTGGCTGGCCGAAGGCACGCCAGGACGCACCAAACCGTGGCGTGTGGCCATGCGCGTGATGAAGTGCAGCAGATCGGGTTGGTTTTGGTTTTCGCTGCCCAAAATCTCCAAGCTCAAGCGCACCAAACGCAAGGTGTTTTCGGTGCGCTCGGTATAGCGTCCCATCCAAAACAGATTCTCTGCGGCGCGGCTGGTGACCAGCCGCTGGCGTTGTGCAGCCCCATCCGCCATTGCGGCGCCCACGCTCTGACTTTGACTCTGGCTCTGGCTAGGGGCTTGGGCCTGCACCCATACATCGGCGCTGCTGCCGCCACGCTGCATCGAGGCAATGCCCTCTTGCGTGCCCAGTCGGGCCAAGCCGCCCGGCAGCACCTGCCAGCCGCCCTGCGCATCGGCCACAGCAAAAACCCGCAACACCACGGGGCGCGACTGAATGCTGGCTTGCCCATCGGCCCCCGTGTGCCAAGTGGGTTGGTGCGACAAGGGCAACCAAGACTGCAAAGTGTGGGCATCCGGGTCGAGCTTGATGCGCTCTGCCCAGGCGCTTTGTTGTTGTGGCGTCAAGGTGTGGCCCAACACGGGCTCAAAGCTTTGACGATCGCTGTGGTAAGGGTAGGTGGGCTTGATCACGCACTGCGACATGCGCGGCAACACATCGTGCATGGCCGCTGCTTCGCCGCACCACCAGCTGGGAATGGCCGGCAACTGCAATGCTTCGTCTAACAACTCGCGTGCCAAGGCGGGCATGAAGCCCAGCAAGGCGTTGGACTCTAAAAACCCCGAGCCCGGTGTGTTGGCCACCAGCACATGGCCACTGCGCACCGCTTGCAACAAGCCGGGCACCCCCAAGGTCGAGTCGGCGCGCATCTCCAAAGGGTCTAGCCAATCGTCGTCCACGCGCTTCAGCAAGCCGTGCACCGGCTGCAAGCCTTGCAGGGTTTTTAAATAGAGCTTTTCATCGCGCACGGTCAGGTCGTTGCCCTGGACCAAACTCAGCCCCAAATAGCGCGCCAGATAAGCGTGCTCAAAATACGTTTCGTTGTAAGGCCCCGGCGTCAGCAATGCAATGTGCGCCGCATTGCCGGCCGGGCTGCGGGCTTTCAGGCCGTCGATCAGGGTGCGATAAGTTTCGGCCAATCGCTGCACTGGAAATGCCTCGAAGGCTTGCGGAAATTGACGCGAAATGATTTGTCGGTTTTCCAGCAAATAGCCCAATCCCGACGGGGCTTGGGTGCGCTGTGACAACAACCACCAGCAACCATCGGGGCCGCGTGCCAAATCAAAGGCGGCCAAAGACAAATAGCGCCCACCCACCGGCGGAACGCCCTTCATGGCGGGCAAAAACGCCGGATGGCCTTGCACCAAAGCCGCCGGCAACAAACCCCGCAGCACCAACTGTTGCGGGCCATAGGCATCGGCCATGATGCGTTCCAACAATTGCATGCGCTGCAACACCCCGGCTGCAATTTGTTGCCAATCGTCTGAGCCCAACATCAAGGGAAAAAGATCGAGCGACCAAGGGCGTTGCGGTTGGTCGGCTGCGGCGTACACGTTGTAGGTGATGCCGTTGTCGCGAACCTGCCTTTGCAAATTGGCCATGCGCGCATTCAGGTCGGCCAGCCCCCGTGGGGTTTCGGTGTCCAGCGGCGCAATAAAGGTTTGCCACGCCCGGCTCAGGGTTGGCGCGGCATCAGAGGCATGCCCGCGCAGCTCGTCCCAATGCCCTGCGGGCGCACGCGCTTGCTGCAGCGACAGCCATTTCAGGGCATCGGCTGGGCGCAGGCTGGGCAAGGGAGATTGGGGCTCAAGCATCCGGGCCATTGTCGCCGATCAGACGCGCCTCAAGTCCAGCGTGTGAGGAAATTCGGGGCTCGCGTGCAGCAATACATTGGGCCGCACAGAGGCCCCATTTTTAAGCGTGCCGGGCGTGTGCCCCATGCGGAAAAAGCGCGCCAAGCGCCGGCTTTCGGCCTCATATGCGTTGACCGGAAAACTGTCGTAATTGCGCCCACCCGGGTGCACCACATGGTATTGACCACCGCCCAAAGAGCGCTTCATCCAGGTGTCCACCAAATCGATCGTGAGGGGCGCATGCGTGCCAATGCTCGGGTGCAGCGATGACGGCGGGTTCCACGCCTTGTAGCGCACACTGGCCACATATTCGCCCACCACGCCGGTGGGCTGCAAGGGCAGCGCGTGGCCGTTCACGCACACGCCATGGCGGCTCGGGTTCATGCCGCTCACATGCACTTCAATGCGCTCCAAAGACGAGTCCACATAACGGGCCGTGCCACCGGCCGTGCTTTCTTCGCCCATCACATGCCAAGGCTCAAGCGCATTGCGCAAGGTCATCACGGTCCCGTCGACTTTGATTTGGCCCACCAAGGGAAACCTAAATTCAAAATGCGGCGCAAACCAACTCGGGTCGAAATGGAAACCCGCATCGCCCAGCTCGGTCAAGACGTCGTCAAAATCTTGCCGAATCCAGTGCGGCAACATGAAGCGGTCGTGCAACTCCGTGCCCCAACGGGTGACGGGCGCCACATAAGGCTCGTCCCAAAAGCGGGCCACTAAGGCGCGCAACAAGAGCTGCTGCACGATGCTCATGCGGGCGTGCGGCGGCATCTCAAAAGCCCGCAACTCCAGCAGACCCAAGCGGCCAGTGCTGCTGTCGGGCGAGTAGAGTTTGTCGATACAAAATTCGCTGCGGTGGGTGTTGCCCGTCACATCCACCAAGATGTTGCGCAAGGTGCGGTCGACCAGCCAAGGGGGCATGTCGTTGCCAAACCTTCTGCGGTTTTTCACGATCTCGCGCAAGGCGATCTCCAGCTCATACACCTGGTCGTTGCGCGCTTCGTCAACCCGTGGGGCTTGGCTGGTGGGGCCAATGAACATGCCGCTGAACAAATAGCTCAGGCTGGGGTGGTTGTGCCAGTACAGCACCAGACTGGCCAGCAATTCTGGGCGGCGTAAAAACGGGCTGTCTGCTGCGGTGGCGCCACCCATCACCATGTGGTTGCCGCCCCCGGTGCCGGTGTGGCGGCCGTCGGTCATGAATTTTTCAGCGGACAAGCGGGTCTCAAAAGCCGCTTGGTACAAAAACTCGGTGTGCTCGACCAACTCGCGCCAGTTGTGCGCGGGGTGAATGTTGACCTCGATCACGCCCGGGTCGGGGGTCACTTGCAGCAACTTCAGCCTGGGATCGCGCGGCGGTGGGTAACCTTCCAGCACCACCTTCATGCCCAACTGCGTGGCGGTGGCTTCGACCGCTGTGAGCAAGGCCAAGTAGTCTTCCAAGTGCGCCAATGGGGGCATGAACACATACAACACCCCCAAGGCTTGGCCAGCGGTCAGTGCGGCCGCTTCTGCTTTGGCGCCATGGGCGCGGCTGGGGTCGCGCACCTCGACACACAAAGCGGTGCGCACCACCGAGGCATCGGACACCCCTTTGTTTGCAGGCCCCTGCGCGTCCACTTTCACGGACCCTTTTGGGCTTGCTGCATGGCTTGCTGCATGGCTTGCTGCTTGGGTTGATAAATGGGGCCGTGCTTGCAGCGTCGGCACCGTGGCGGCGGGCAAGGCGCTGCGCGGAGCAAACGGGTCTTGCTCCAGCATGTGCCAGCGGTCGGTGGGCGAAGCCCATGGCAAAGAGTCCAAAGGCAAGCGCCAGCCCATGGGCGAATCGCCGGGCATCAAATAAAGCCGTTCATCGCGCAAAAACCAGCGCCCGGTTTGCCACTCAGCGCCCGACAACGAGGGTGTTAAAGCAGAAGGGGTTGCGGCGTTGGCCCTGGCCGGCTGCAAAGGCAAGACATAGCCCACCGGTTGGTCCAGCCCTTGTTGGAAGACACGGCGCAAACGCACCCGCTCCATTTCGTCGTCAAGCTTGGCGTCAAAGGGGTCGACGTTGACGGGCAATCGGCGCTCGCGCCACAGGTAGTACCACGTGTCTTCGTAGCCAGGCAGCACGGTGTCTTGGGGCAGCCCGAGTTGGGCGGTCAAGGCCTGCATAAAGCGTTGTGCATCGGCCGAGGTGTAGTGGCTGGGCACACGCTCGTCGGCAAACACGCTCGGGTCTTGCCAACACGGTTGGCCATCGGTGCGCCAATAAATGCTCAAGGCCCAGCGCGGCAACTGCTCGCCCGGGTACCACTTGCCTTGGCCCAAATGCAAAAAGCCCCCTTGGCCATATTGGTGCCGCAGCTTGTGCACCAGCTCGGTGGCCAAGCCGCGCTTGGTGGGGCCCAAGGCATCGGTGTTCCACTCGGGCGCATCACGGTCTTGGGTCGCCACAAAGGTGGGCTCGCCCCCCATGGTCAAGCGCACATCTTGCGCCATCAATTGCGCGTCCACTTGCTCGCCCAGTGTGAGCACATTGCGCCACTGGTCTTCGGTGTAAGGCTTGGTCACTCGCGCTGACTCGTGGATGCGCGTGACGCTCATGGTGTGGTGAAACGTCACCTCAGCCTTGTCCATCAGCCCCTCAATCGGGGCGGCCGCTGAGGGTTGCGGCGTGCAGGCCAAGGGAATGTGGCCTTCGCCCGCCAACAAGCCCGATGTGGGGTCTAGCCCCACCCAACCCGCACCCGGCAAATACACCTCGCACCACGCATGCAGGTCGGTGAAATCAACCTCGGTGCCACTCGGCCCGTCGAGTGATTTGACATCGGGCGACAGCTGAATCAGGTAGCCCGAGACAAAACGCGCAGCGATGTTCATGTGGCGAAACAGCTGCACCAGCAACCACGCCGAATCGCGGCAAGATCCGCTTTGCAGATGCAGCGTTTCTTCGGGCGTTTGCACCCCCGGCTCAAGTCGAATGGTGTAGCGGATGTCTTGGTGCAGGCGTTGGTTGATTTGCACCAAAAAGTCGATGGTGTTTTGGCGCTTGCGGTCCAGGCTGGCCAAGTATTTTTTGAAGAGGGGTGTTTTGTCGTCTTTGTCCAAGTAAGACCGCAACTCTTCTTTCACGCTGTCGGCATAAGTGAAGGGCACCTGCTCGGCGGTGGGCTCTAAGAAAAAGTCGAACGGGTTGAACACCGCCATCTCGGTGACCACATCCACCGTGACTTTGAAGGCCTGCGTTTTTTTAGGAAAGACCAAGCGCGCTTGGTAATTGGCAAACGCGTCTTGTTGCCAGTTGATGAAATGTTCTTCGGGCTCGACTTTCAGGCTGTAAGACAAGATGCGGCTGCGGCTGTGCGGGGCCGGGCGCAAACGGATGACTTGGGGGCCAAGCTGAACGGGGCGGTCGTATTCGTAATGGGTAACGTGGTTCAGGGCAACGTGTATCGACATATTTCTAACTGCGCAACAGGGGCTGCACGCATGACAAATGCAGCTTGGGCGGTTACAACAAGCAAGACACGCGCCAGAGCGTATCGCCAGAAAAAAAGAGCGTCATTTTTTATCAGCCAAATCAGGGAGGCTGCCATGCAACGGTGCTGCACGCAGAGTGAGGGCTGCGCGCGCGTTTGTCTCGCGCGGCCGCCACCATGATGGCCATGCAATGGGCCCGGGGTTTGGGGGTGGGCTTACTCGCTTGGTGGCTGGGCGTGGCGCTGCAATTGCAGCAAGTCCAGTTGTGGCCCGCCTGGGGCTATGCCGCCTTGCTGGCTTTGGCCCTTTTTCCAGCGCTGCTCAAAGCCCTTGCACCCCGACTGGGGTGGAGAGGGTGGGGCCGGTGGGGACAGGTTGAAAGGTGGGGGCATTGGGCCCGAATGGGTCTGTTGGGTGCGGTGTGGCTGGCGGTGGCCTTTGCCGTCACGGGCATGCACGCGCTTGGGCGCTCGGTGGCCCTCGACCCTGCCTTGGAAGGGCAAGATCTGGAGGTGGTGGGCGTGGTGCAAGCCATGCCGCAGCGGCAAGATCTGGGGTGGCGTTTTCGCTTTGAGATCGAGCAAGCTTGGCGAGTGGAGGCCGCAGGCGCTCTGAGCCCCATCGACCTCGCCACGGCATTGCCCACGCAGGTGTACTTGGGCTGGTACGGGCAAGCCGGCTTGGCAGAAGGGCCGGGCGCCTCTGTCGCTTTGCCAGAGCCGGTGCAAGCCGGCGAGCGCTGGCGACTGCGTGTGCGCTTCAAGGCCCCGCACGGCCACATGAACCCCAGAGGCTTTGACTACGAACTGTGGCTGTGGGAGCAAGGCATTGGCGCCACCGGCACGGTGCGCCAAGGCGCGCGAGACCCGCCCGCGGTGCGCTTGGCCACCACTTGGAAGCACCCCATTGAGGGCTGGCGCCAAGCGGTGCGCGAGCGGCTGCTGACACAACTCACGCCCACCACTGGCACCTTGGCCCATTCTCCTGACATCACCAGCCGTTTGGCAGGCGTGGTGGCGGCTTTGGTCACCGGCGACCAAGCCGCCATTGACCGCAGCGACTGGGATATTTTCAGAGCCACCGGGGTGGCGCACTTGATGAGCATTTCCGGTCTGCATGTGACCATGTTTGCGTGGTTGGCCTCGGTGCTGGTGGCGTGGTCTTGGCGTCAATCGGCTTTGTGGGGATGGACGGGCCCCCTGCTTTGGCCGGCGGTGCATGTGGGGGCGGTTTGTGGCGCGGTGTTTGCAGGGTTTTATGCCTTGTTCAGTGGTTGGGGAGTGCCTGCCCAGCGCACCCTTTGGATGCTCTGCGTGGTGATGGTGTTGAAAATTTCTGCGCGGCAATGGCACGGCAGCCTGATCTGGTTGCTAGCGGGCGCAGTGGTGTTGCTGTTGGACCCTTGGGCCTTGTTGCAGCCCGGTTTTTGGCTGAGCTTTGTGGCGGTTGGCGTGCTGATGACCTTGGAGCGCCAACGCCCCGCAGCGCCGGGCAAATTAACCCAGACGCCAGAGCCAGATGCACCATGGCGGGGCACCAATGGGGTGCATCAGTCTTTTTGGCACCGATCGAGTGCGCGCCTCGGTCCAGTTTGGGGAGGCGCGGGTCTGCAAGCCCTGCAGCGCTTGCTGCGTGAGCAAGCCACCCTCACTTGGGCACTGGCGCCGCTGACGCTGCTGTTTTTTGGCCAAGTGTCGCTGGTGGGTTTGCTGGCCAATCTGTTGGCCATTCCGTGGGTGACCTTGGTGGTGACCCCGCTGGCCCTGTTGGGCGTGGTGTGGTCGGGCGCTTGGACTTTGGCTCTCTGGGCTTTGCAGCCTATGGCTTGGATGCTTGGCGAAATGGCGGCGTGGCCTCTGGCCAGCCTGTCATTGCCGCTGCCCCCTTGGGGTTTGTCGGTGTTGGCGCTGGGAGGTGCGGCGGCCTGGGTGCTGCCTTTGCCTTTGTCGTGGAAGCTGTTGTGCTTGCCCTGGCTCTGGCCCGCCTTGAGCTGGCAGCCCGCTCGGCCTGACGCAGGTCAATTTGAGCTGTTGGCCGCCGATGTGGGGCAGGGCAATGCAGTGCTGGTGCGCACCGCCAAGCACAGCCTGTTGTACGACGCCGGGCCCAAGTATTCTGCCGAAAGCGATGCGGGGCACCGGGTCTTGGTGCCCCTGTTGTCCCAGTTGGGCGAACGGCTGGATGTGCTGATGCTGAGCCACCGCGACAGCGACCACACCGGCGGCGCCGCGGCCGTGCTGGCCATGCAAACCCAAGCCCGCTTGTGGTCCACGCTGGAAGACGAGCACCCTTTACACGCCCTGCGGCCCGGCTGGACCCGTTGCCAAGCGGGCCAGCGCTGGGTCTGGGATGGGGTGGTGTTTGAGGTGCTGCACCCGCCTGTTTTGCCTACCCCTAAAGCCTCCTCCAATGCCGTCAGTTGTGTCTTGCGCATCAGCAGCACCGAAGTGGCGGCTTTGTTGGCGGGTGACATCGAGGCCCCGCAAGAGCAAGCCCTGGTGCAAGCCGGCCTGCGCCCAGTCAAGCTGTTGCTGGTGCCACACCACGGCAGCAAGACCTCATCGACGCGGCCGTTTTTGCAAGCGTTGCAGCCCCAATGGGCCTTGGTGCAAGCCGGCTACCGCAACCGTTATGGCCACCCGGCAGCGCCGGTGTTGTCGCGTTACCGCGAGGAGGGCATTGCCCTGCTTGAAAGCACCCGTTGTGGTGCCGCCACTTGGCAAAGCGCCGCACCTGAAAAAGTGCGCTGTGAGCGGGTGGTGTCGCAGCGCTATTGGCACCATGCCATAGTGCCTAATTGAAATGGGTATGCATCTTGCTATCCTGAGTTAAGGAGTTTTGAGTCATGCGCCAATTCGATGAGATGTACAGCCGCCTGCCTGCTGCGGGCGACGCAGGAGAAGTACGAGAGCATTACCAGGCCTACGCCCGCTGGTTACAAGCCCAAGACGGCTCCACCATGGCGGCGCGGCGGGAAGAGGCCGAGATGATTTTTCGGCGCGTGGGCATCACCTTTGCGGTGTACGGCGACAAAGACGAAGACGGCTCGGGCACCGAGCGGCTGATCCCGTTTGATTTGATTCCCCGTGTCATCGCCGCCCAAGAGTGGCGCAGCATGGAAGCCGGTTTGGTGCAGCGCGTCACCGCCCTCAACCGCTTCATTCACGACGTGTACCACGAGCAAGAGATCCTCAAAGCCGGCGTGGTGCCGCGCGAGCAAATTGAGCGCAACGCGCAATTTCGTCCTGAAATGGTCGGCGTGAAGGTGCCCAACAACATCTACTCGCACATCAGCGGCATCGACATCGTGCGTGCCCCCGACGCACAAGGCAAGGGCGAGTACTACGTGCTGGAAGACAACCTGCGGGTGCCCAGCGGCGTGAGCTACATGCTGGAAGACCGCAAGATGATGATGCGGCTGTTCCCCGATTTGTTCAGCCAACACCGCGTGGCCCCGGTGGCGCATTACCCCGACTTGCTGCTCGAGACCCTGCGCGCCAGCAGCCCCGCCACCACCGCCGAGCCCACAGTGGTGGTGCTCACGCCCGGCATGTACAACAGCGCCTACTTTGAGCACGCCTTTTTGGCGCAGCAAATGGGCGTGGAGTTGGTGGAAGGCCAAGACCTTTTTGTGAAAGACAAATTTGTCTACATGCGCACCACCCGCGGGCCCCAGCGCGTGGACGTGATTTACCGCCGGGTGGACGACGACTTTTTAGACCCCCAAGTTTTCCGGCCCACCTCCACCTTGGGCTGCGCCGGCCTGATGGACGCCTACAAAGCCGGGCACGTGGCCATTTGCAATGCGGTGGGCACCGGCGTGGCAGACGACAAGTCGATCTACCCCTATGTGCCCGACATGATCAAGTTTTATTTGGGCGAAGAACCCATCTTGAAAAATGTGCCCACCTTCATGTGCCGCAAGCCCGACGACTTGAAGTACACCTTGTACAACCTGAAAGACCTGGTGGTGAAAGAAGTGCACGGCGCGGGGGGCTATGGCATGTTGGTCGGCCCGGCCGCGAGCCAAGCCGAAATTGAGCGCTTTCGCGCCGCCTTGCTGGCCAACCCCGAGGGCTACATTGCCCAGCCCACGCTCAGCCTGTCGAGTTGCCCAACCTTTGTGGAGAGCGGTATTGCGCCGCGCCACATCGACCTGCGGCCCTTTGTGCTGAGCGGGCCCACAGTGCAAATGGTGCCGGGCGGCTTGACGCGTGTGGCACTCAAAGAGGGTTCGTTGGTGGTCAACAGCAGCCAAGGCGGCGGCACCAAAGACACCTGGATCTTGCAAGACTGAACCGGGAGAACACACATGCTTTCAAGAACCGCCGACCACCTTTTCTGGATGTCCCGCTACATGGAGCGGGCCGAAAACACCGCCCGCATGCTCAATGTCAGCTACGAAACGTCGTTGCTGCCGCAATCGGCCGCCGCTGTCGAAGCGGGCTGGGAGGGCATTTTGTCGATCAGCGAATTGTTGCCCGCCTACTTGGCGCAATACAAAAACATCAACCCGCGTGATGTCATGGCGTTCATGGTGAAAGACGCCAACAACCCCTCGTCTATTTTGTCGTGCTTGCGCGCGGCCCGCGAAAACGCCCGCGCTGTGCGCGGCACCTTGACCACCGAAGTGTGGGAGACGCAAAACCAAACGTGGCTTGAAGTCAACCGCATGCTCAAGAGTGGCGAGTTTGAGCGCGACCCGGGCCAGTTTTTTGAGTGGGTGAAATTCCGCTCACACCTCTCGCGCGGCGTCACGGTGGGCACCATGCTGATGGATGAGTCGCTTTATTTCATGCGCATGGGCACGTTTTTAGAGCGCGCCGACAACACCGC
>JACCDI012136889.1_pt1 | contig 25814 bp, 25 predicted proteins | sample 7442791 | NCBI WGS metagenome assembly JACCDI01 (sample SAMN15323434, study PRJNA562643) | freshwater metagenome | isolation source: river surface water | place: USA:Blue River Watershed | collected 2017-08-15
ATGGGGGTTGGCAATTGATGACGTAAGTAATGACTCAGGTCAATTTGATTTAATTGTATTAACTCCCGCAGGCAAGAAGTTTGATCAAAAAATGGCGGCGGAGTTTGCTAAAAAAGAAAATCTAATTTTTGCATGCGGTAGATATGAGGGAATCGATGCACGTGTTCCGCAATATTACGCAGCCCAGAAAAATTTTAATGTGCACGAGGTGTCAATTGGAGATTATGTATTAGGTGGTGGTGAAGTAGCCACGATGGTAATTGTCGAGGCAACTGCACGATTGCTGCCTGGTGTATTGGGTAACCCAGACTCATTAAAAGAGGAGAGTCATACTCTGACCAACAAGGATGGCTCTCTAGTTGAGTATCCAAATTACACAAAACCCGCTTCCTGGCGAGGGATCGATGTTCCACCTATTTTGCTATCTGGCAATCATGGCGAAATTGAAAAATGGCGAATAAGCGAGGCTGAGCGCCGTACCCAAGCTTTAAAACAGGAATAATCGCGACACACCTGCGGTTTAGTAGGTACACACCCCACTTATAGGGGATTATCCGCCCCGTTAGGGCATTAACGCCTTATAAATAAATTGATTGAGTATTTGAAGGAGGTGCACAGATGGCAACCGATTACGATACCCCGCGAAAAACCGATGAAGAGTTACATGAGGAATCCCTTGAAGAGTTAAAGGCTAGGCGAGCCGATGCACAATCCGGTCAAGTAGATATCGATGAAGAAGAGGCTGCTGAAAATCTAGAGCTTCCAGGTGCAGATTTATCTGGTGAAGAGTTAGCGCTAAAGGTTGTACCAAAACAAGAGGATGAGTTCACTTGTAATCGTTGCTTCTTAGTTAAGCATATTAATCAAAAATCTAAGGGTGAAGGCGCCAAAGCTATCTGTAAAGATTGCGATTAATTAAGTTTTTTAATTAACTCACTAGCTGAGTTGGTTGAGATCAACCAATATGGTGTTGGATCATTTTTATCATTTATTTCAATCTTAACGCCGGTATGAGTCCAAAAGTTTGTAGCTAAATATGCAGCGGGATCGGCGGCTACGCCATTTAACCTCTTAAACTCCTGCTTGTTTAGGGGCATAGCGCTCTTTATGTACTTCATCTCAATCTTGGCTTGATTTGCATAGAGAAAATCCTCAGTAATTTTTATTGAGGTTTTCATTCTTTCCAATAAAATTAACATCCCAAAAGTAAAAAAAATTGTAGTTAAAAATGCTGGAATTCCTCCAAGTGGTGCCCAAATTGATAGGTAGATTGAGACAGACATACCTAGTACAAAGATCCAAATCTTCAGCGGGATTTTAGATTTTTCGAAGTAGATCACACCTGATAATTCATCATTCATATCGGGTAAAGGATACGCTTTATCTATGAGTCGCCAGCCCTCAACCACTCCGCCACCTGATGCGATTATGCCGGCGCGACATCCCGAAGCACCAGCTGTTGGCAGCAAAATCCCATCACACTTTGGTCATTGCTTTGGTTGCGGTGAATTGCACACAACAGGCTTACATTTCACCGCGATTGCTGGAAGTGGTTTGGATCTGACTGGAAACTTTACCGTCACTGAAAATCATCAAGGCGCACCAGGCTTGGCTCATGGCGGCCTCCTCTCATTAGCTTTTGATGAAGCAATGGGAAAGTTAATGTGGTTAATTAGAACTCCTGCGGTAACTGGCAGATTGGAAACTGATTTTTTAATGCCGGTACCAATGGGGCGAACCCTATTTATTGATGCTCGAATTACCGGTCAGGCTGGTCGCAAAATTTATGTTTCAGCAGAGGGAAAATTAGATTCAGTTGATGGTCCAGTTGCGGTTAAAGCTGCGGCCATTTTTATTGAGGTTCCAATGCAACATTTCTTAAGTAATTTAACGGCGGAGTACATGGATCATCTAAAAAAACATCCTGATTTGATGGCCTTTGTTGACCCAGAGTTTGATATCAATCCATGAGTAAGGTTGAAGTATTAATTAAACGGTTGGATCCAACTGTGCCGATGCCTAAGTATGCAAAGGGCGGAGATGCTGGCGCTGATTTAACAACCACAATAGATTTCACAATTGCACCTGGTGCCAGAATGCTAATTCCTACCGGCATCAGCATCGCACTACCAAATGGCTACGCTGCCTTTGTTCATCCAAGATCAGGTTTAGCAATTAAAAATGGAATTTCTATGGTTAATACTCCTGGGACAGTTGATGCAGGCTATCGCGGTGAATTACAAGTAATTTTAATTAATCATGATTTAACCAACTCTGTCTCATTTAAAAAGGGTGATCGAATTGCCCAATTGGTAATTCAAAAGGTAGAAACCGCTGAATTTGTTGAGGTAGCTGAACTTCCTGGTTCAGAACGAGCTGCTGGTGGATTTGGATCAACTGGATCATGAGTTACGAAGGACATGCGCAAGATAAAGATAAGATCTTAAATGCCCTAGGTGGCAAACGCGGATTAATTGATTCAGGTTTGCCAGCCTTAACCTTCTTAATAGTATTTAACTTAGCTGATGAGCAAATTAATCCAGCAATTTACTCAGCACTGACACTATCTGCCATCCTGACATTTTTTAGATTAATAAAACGCGAGACGGTTCAACACGCTTTCTCCGGTCTAATTGGCGTAGCTATTTGCGCATTTATATCTAGAAAGAGTGGAAATGCGGCAGATTTCTACCTGCCAGGTCTATGGATAAATGTTGGTTATGGCGCGTTATATGCAATTACAAATTTAATAAAGTGGCCAATCTTGGGATTAATGCTGGGGCCAATCTTGGGAGAGAATCTTTTGTGGCGTAAAGATCCTAAGCGGTTGCGCGCCTATATAAATGCTGGGTGGATCTGGGTTGCATTATTTGCTTCTAGATTATTGATTCAATATCCGCTTTATCAAAGTGGGAATATAAATGCGCTAGGTACAGCGAGATTACTAATGGGGTACCCATTATTTTTATTAGCCGCTTGGGGAAGTTGGATAATTTTAAGGAAGGTGCCAACTACACCTGGCGCAGCTGATTTAAGTAAGAGTTAATTTCCAATAAAGCAGGCTTTTAATAAATCCTCTGCCTTAGTTGATGCTACAAAAAGTAATTCATCACCTGAGGAGAAAACATCATGCTCCTTCGGTGTTATCACCCGGCCATCTCTAACAATGGCCGCTAATGAAGCATCCTCTGGAAGTTCAACCTCTCCAACAGTTTTGCCGCAACACTTTGCATTGTCCGGCAAGGTTATTTCTACTAAATTAGCTTGACCCTTTCGGAAGGAGAATAAGCGCACCACATCACCGACACTTACCGCCTCTTCAACTAATGCGGAGATAATTCTTGGAGTAGATACTGCAACATCAACCCCCCAAGAGGAATCAAACATCCACTCATTTTTAGGATGATTAACTCGAGCAACTACTCGAGGAACGCCATACTCTGTTTTACCCAGTAAGGAAGCAACCAAATTAACCTTGTCATCACCTGTTGCTGCGACCAATACTTGGCAGCCATCTAACTTGGCTTGGTCAAGAGAGGTAATTTCACATGCATCTGCTAGCAACCATTCCGCAGTTGGCACAGAGTCCATCTTCAGCGCTTTTGGATCCTTATCAATTAAAAGAACTTGATGGCCATTTTCCAATAGCTCACGTGCAATAGCACGTCCTACATTTCCAGCGCCAGCTATAGCAATTCTCATAATTAATTACCATCCGGTGATTTAGCTAAGGTTTTTTCAATATTTGAAATCTCTTTATCTGAAGCAATCACATGGATGAGGTCGCCTTCTTGTAAAACTGTGTGCTCATCTGGGATTAACGCCTCGCCCAACCGTGTTATAAATGCCAGGCGAGCTTTTGTATTTTTCTCAATTAATGATGCTGCTTCACCAAACCAGCCAGAGTGAAGATTTACTTCAATTAGTTGAACACTGCCAGTTGCATCCCGCCATTCAGATTTAGAGCCGGAAGGTGTAAGTCGTCGCATAATTTGATCTGTAGTCCAAAGCACCGTTGCTACAGTTGGAATTCCTAAGCGCTGATAAATTTCAGCACGACCTGGATCGTAAATTCTGGCAACTACATTTGCTACGCCAAAGGTTTCGCGGGCAACTCGGGCAGCTAAAATATTTGAATTATCACCATTGGATACCGCAGCAAATGCATCTGCCTTTTCAATTCCTGCATCTAACAAGGTGTCGCGATCAAATCCAACACCGGCAATTGTTCGACCATTGAAATCTGCGCCTAAGCGACGGAATGCTTCTCGATTTTGATCAATTACTGAAACAGTATGACCAGCTTTTTCCAGATCAACCGCCAAGGTGGCTCCGACTCGGCCGCAGCCCATGATTACAACGTGCACGGAGTACAACTTACACCCGTACTCTTCGACTTGTGGAATTAGACGCTGGAGATCGCTTAAAAGTAGGCCAGGTTATTGAGGTTGAAATTGGGTCAATTGCTCATGGCGGTCACTTTGTAGCAAGACATAATGGCCAAGTTATTTTTGTACGTCATGCAATTAGTGGTGAAAAATGTAAAGTGAAAATTACTGCAGTTAATTCAAAGATTGCCCATGGTGATGTAATTGAGGTTTTATCTGCATCATCAAATCGTGTAACTCCACCATGTAAATATGCGGGAGTTTGCGGGGGTTGCGATTTCCAACATATTTCAATTTCTGCACAATTAAAATTTAAGCGAGATATTATTTTGGAACAATTCTTGCGAATAGGCAAGATAGATTTACTTGCAGAAGGATTTGATTTTCAAGTTAAGCAATTTACTCCAGAAAATGGTTTGCACTGGCGGACGCGAATGGATTTTGCGGTATCTCCAAATGGCAAGATTGGCTTTTTTGGGGCTCGCAGTAATCATGTGGTTGAGATCGATGATTGCCTGATCGCTGATGAACGTATGAAGGTAGATGAGTTAGTTGCGCGAAGTTGGAAATCAGATGCTCGAGTTGAGGTAGCGGTATCTAGTACCTCCGAAATTTCAGTCATGAGAAGTGGTCGCAGCATCAGTGGTCCCACTCAATTAACTGAACAAGTTGGTGGTAATTCATTTCGAATTTCGCCAGTTGCATTTTGGCAAAGTCACCGCAATGCTCCAACTACATTAGTAAAGGCTGCAATGGCACAACTCGGCATTAAGCCTGGAGATTGGGTTTGTGATCTTTACTCTGGTGTTGGTCTATTTGGCGCTGAGATCTTGCAACTAGTTGGTAAGCAAGGAGTAGTTAATCTCATTGAAAGTGATAAAACCGCTGTATCAGATGCAAGAAAAATATTTGCCAAACATGAGAATGTAAATATTTATGCTGGACTTGTAGATCAACAATTATCACAGGTAAAGCGAGCGGATCTAATTTTATTAGATCCACCTAGAACTGGTGCAGGTGATTCGGTGATTAAACAAATGATTAAGTTACGTCCGCGCAAGATTGTTTATGTTGCATGTGATCCTGCCGCACTTGCTCGGGATGCGAAGTACTTACAAGAAAGTGGTTATAAGTTAGATCACATAGAAGCCTTTGATTTATTTCCAATGACCCAGCACATGGAATGTGTGGCTGGATTTTCACCAGCAAAGCAGTAAGATTTACAGCGTCGGCAAGCAAGAAAGTTGGTGGTTGGCTTGAGCAAGAACTCATTTAATGCCAAGACCAATCTAGAAGTAGCTGGCAAAAAATATGAGATTTTCGATATTACCTCTTTACCGGAGGCAAGTAATCTTCCCTTTTCATTAAAGATTTTATTAGAGAATTTACTTCGCACCGAAGATGGTGCAAATATCACCGCAGATCAAATCAAGGCACTTGCTGCATGGGATCCATCTGTTGAGCCAGATACCGAAATTCAATTCACGCCAGCACGTGTGATCATGCAGGATTTCACAGGAGTTCCTTGCATTGTTGATCTTGCAACTATGCGTGAGGCGATCGTCGAATTAGGTGGCGATGCAGCCAAGGTAAATCCACTTTCTCCTGCCGAACTAGTAATTGATCACTCAGTTATTGCAGATATGTTTGGCACCAAAGATTCATTTGAGCAAAACACCGATATTGAGTACCAACGAAATCAAGAGCGTTACCGTTTCTTACGTTGGGGACAAACCGCATTTGATGAGTTCAAGGTTGTGCCACCTGGAACTGGCATTGTTCACCAAGTAAATATTGAGTTCCTGGCTCGAGTTGTTATGACTCGAAATGTTGATGGTGTTTTGCGTGCTTATCCAGATACTGTGGTTGGTACTGACTCACACACCACAATGGTTAATGGTTTAGGAGTTCTCGGTTGGGGAGTTGGTGGAATTGAGGCTGAGGCCGCACTTCTAGGTCAACCAGTTTCGATGTTAATTCCCAAGGTGGTTGGCTTTAAATTAAATGGCCAACTTCCAGTTGGTACTACAGCAACCGATTTAGTTTTAACCATTACTGAAATGTTGCGTAAGCATGGAGTGGTCGGAAAGTTTGTTGAGTTTTATGGACCAGGCGTCTCTGCGCTGCCAATGGCAAACCGAGCAACAATTGGAAATATGTCACCAGAGTACGGTTCAACTGTTGCCATATTCCCAATTGATGAAGAGACCATTCGCTACTTAAAATTTACCGGCCGTACAACAGATCAACTTGAATTAGTAGAGAAGTATGCAAAGGTAAATGGACTTTGGCATGATCCATCAGCTGAGCCAAGATTCTCTGAAAAGTTAGAGCTTGATTTAAGTAAGGTTGTCTCTTCAATTGCTGGTCCAAAGAGACCACAAGATCGTATCTCGCTAAGTGATGCCAAGAGTGCATATGAAAAGATCTCACCAACTTACTTCACTGATAAAACCAATAGAAATAAGATTGAGCTTTCAGTCAATGGCAAGCCAACTTCAGTTGGAAATGGTGATGTAGTAATTGCATCAATTACATCTTGCACAAATACTTCAAATCCTTCAGTAATGATTGGTGCTGCATTGCTTGCGAAAAAAGCAGTTGAAAAAGGTTTATCTAGTAAGCCCTGGGTAAAGACAACACTTGCGCCTGGTTCAAAGGTAGTGACTGATTATTACGATCGATCAGGGCTAACTCCTTACATGGAGAAATTGGGATTTAATCTTGTTGGATATGGTTGCGTAACCTGTATCGGTAACTCTGGTCCACTTCCAGTTGAGATAAGCAAGGCAATCAATGAAAATGATTTAGCGGTTTCGGCTGTTCTATCTGGTAACCGAAATTTCGAAGGACGTATTTCACCAGATGTAAAGATGAATTACTTAGCCTCCCCGCCACTAGTTGTAGCCTATGCATTGACTGGCTCCATGAACCATGATTTTGAAAAGGATGCCTTAGGCATAGGCAGTGATGGCAATCCAGTATTCCTTAAGGATATTTGGCCAACTGCAGAAGAGATTCAATCAGTCATTGATTCATCAATCTCATCTGAAATGTTTACCAAAGATTACGCATCTGTGTTTGATGGCGATCATCGCTGGAAATCTCTAGCAACTCCTACTGGAAATACCTTTGAATGGGATGCTAAATCAACATATGTACGCAAGCCGCCTTACTTTGAAAAGATGCCACGCACGCCAAAGCCAGTAACAAATATTTTTGGCGCTCGTGTAATGGCAATCTTGGGTGATTCAGTAACCACTGATCACATCTCACCAGCAGGCAATATCAAAGCTGATTCACCTGCCGGAAAATACTTGGCTGCAAATGGAATTGACCGCGCAGATTTCAACTCATATGGATCTCGTCGCGGTAATCACGAGGTTATGATCCGAGGAACCTTTGCCAATATTCGTTTGAAAAATTTACTTTTAGATGGCGTTGAGGGGGGATTTACAAAAAACTTCTTAGCAAATGGCGAGCAAACAACTATTTACGATGCATCTATGGCTTATCAAGCAGCTGGCGTTCCATTAGTTATCTTGGCTGGCAAAGAGTATGGATCTGGATCATCTCGCGACTGGGCGGCGAAAGGAACGGCATTACTTGGAGTTCGCGCTGTAATCGCAGAATCTTTTGAAAGAATTCACCGTTCCAATTTAATTGGTATGGGTGTGTTGCCACTTCAATTCCAAGATGGTGAAAATGTTAAATCACTTGGTTTAACTGGGGAAGAGGTTTTTGAAATTACCGGAGTTGATGAATTAAATAATGGCGTAACTCCTAAATTAGTAACCGTTACAGCCGGGGGCAAGAGCTTTAAGGCAAAACTACGTATTGATACACCTGGTGAGGCTGATTACTATCGACATGGTGGAATCATGCAGTACGTTTTACGCTCACTTTTAAAGTAAATCGCCAAATAATTACCGCAGGTTTAAACTTAAGCCATGTCAGAAAAAATGCTGGAATCGATTAAATCACCCGCAGATCTGCGCGGATTGAGCTTTGATCAATTAGACCAGCTCTCATCTGAAATCAGATCATTTCTAATTGAGAAGGTTTCAAAATCAGGCGGACATTTAGGTCCTAATTTAGGAATTGTTGAGTTAACAATTGCATTGCATAGAGTTTTTGAATCGCCCAAGGATGTGATGGTCTTTGATACCGGCCATCAAACCTATGTTCATAAATTACTTACTGGCCGTATGAGTGGATTTGAAAAATTACGTCAACGTGGTGGTTTGGCGGGTTATCCAAATCGCAGCGAAAGTGAACATGATGTGGTTGAGAACTCCCACGCATCAACCGCACTTTCCTGGAGTGATGGCATTGCTAAAGGTTTTATGATAAGTAAACAAGATGATCGCAGCGTTGTCTGCGTGGTTGGAGATGGTTCACTTACTGGTGGAATGGCTTGGGAAGCTTTAAACAATATTGCCGCAAGCACCGATGAGAAATTAGTAATTGTTGTAAATGATAACGAACGTTCCTACTCACCAACTATTGGCGGAGTAGCAACTTACTTATCAACACTTCGCACTACTAAGGGTTATGAGAAGTTTCTGGATTGGGGCAAGGGCGTATTAGAGAAGACTCCAGTTGTTGGACACCCAATTTATGAAACTTTGCATGGTATGAAAAAAGGTATTAAAGATATTGTGGCTCCGCAAGGCATGTTTGAGGATTTAGGACTTAAGTACTTTGGTCCGATCGATGGGCACAATATTGCCGAAGTTGAAAAGGCGCTGCAAAGTGCGAAAGCCTTTGCCGGTCCAGTATTGGTACATGTCATTACTGAAAAGGGTCGTGGTCATGCACCTGCACTTAATGATGAAGCGGAAAAGTTCCACGCTGTTGGTGTTGTAGATCCGGAGACCGGTGAGCCGTTAAGTAAATCAGGCAAAAGCTGGACATCTGTATTTTCAGATGAACTTGTAAAAATAGGAGCTGAGCGCCCAGATGTTGTTGCAATAACTGCTGCAATGATGGGGCCAACTGGTTTAGATAATTTTGAGAAGAACTTTCCAGAGCGAACATTTGATGTTGGAATTGCAGAACAACATGCAACTACCGCAGCGGCAGGAATGGCGTACGCCGGCTTGCATCCAGTTGTGGCCGTTTACAGCACCTTTTTAAATCGCGCATTTGATCAACTACTTTTGGATGTGGCATTGCATAAAGCGGGGGTTACATTTGTATTAGACCGTGCTGGCATAACAGGTGATGATGGACCATCCCACAATGGAATTTGGGATCTGGCATTAACTGGAATAGTTCCAACTCTTCATGTTGCAGCACCTCGTGATGGTGCAAGAGTTCGCGAAGTTTTACGTGAAGCTCTTGATATATCTGATGCACCAACCTTAATTAGATTTCCAAAGGGTGCGGTCAATGAGGATATCCCTGCATTTGAACGTAGAGATGGCATAGATGTTTTATATCGTGGTGAGAGTGCAGATATTTTATTAATTAGCGTTGGTGCATTTGCAGCGATGGCGGTGGAATCTGCTGGTCAGGCTTATCGCGAGGGTGTTGGTGTGACGGTAATTGATCCAAGATGGGTAAAGCCATTACCAACATCATTAATAACAATGGCGCAGCGATACAAGAGCGTGGTTGTATTAGAGGACGGTATTAAGCATGGTGGAATTGCTAGCACTATAAGTGAGATGTTCCGCGAAGCTGGTTTAGCTGTACCGGTTCACTCAATTGGTGTACCACTTGCATTTATTGAGCACTCAAAGCGTGCAGAGGTATTGCAAGATCTAGGAATAACAGTTCAAAACATTACTCGCTCACTTGTAACCTGGAGCTCAAGTGAATTTAATGTTAAGGAAGAGATGCAACTCCCGCAGGATGAAAGCGCGAACCGCAAACCGCTTCACTAATTCCTTCGCGATCTAAGTAAGGCAAGATTCCACCCAAATGCATTGGCCAACCAGAGCCAAGTAACATACAAATATCAATCTCTGCAGGTGTTGCCACAACTCCTTCATCGAGCATCATCTTTGCTTCAGCAGCAAGTGCCTTTAATGCACGTTCGCGAACCTGTTCCGCTGTTGAAGGAGAACTACCTTTTTCAAGTAAGGCAAGTGCAGCTGGATTAACCTGATTGCCACCCTTCTCATCCTTAATGTAAAAGGTTTTTACACCCTCTTTAACAAAACGTTGCATAGTAGGCGAGATCTTGTAACGAGGTCCGAGATTTTTATTTAAAGTTTCAGCAACATGCAGCGCAACTCCTGGACCAACTAAACCAAGAAGTTCAAGTGAGCTCATTGGGAAGCCAAGTGGCCGCATGGCCGCATCTGCAACATCGTATGGAGTTCCTTCATCAATTGCATCTGTTACCTCACCCATAAATCTAGTTAGCAGGCGATTAACAACAAATGCTGGTGCATCCTTTACGATCACCATAGTTTTCTTTAACTCTTTGCCAACATTTATCGCTGTAGCAGTTGTGGCATCATCTGTTTTGGAGGTGCGAGCCACCTCTAGCAGTGGCATAACTGCAACTGGATTGAAGAAGTGGAAGCCAACTACACGTTCTGGATTGGTTAATCCTTCAGACATAGCTTCAACAGAGAGTGATGAGGTATTGGTTGCCAAAACACACTCTGGCGTAATTATCTTTTCAAGATCTTTAAATAGTTTTTGTTTAAGTGATAATTCTTCATAGATCGCCTCAATTACAAAATCAGCATTAGCAAAAACCTTTTGATCTGTTGAGCCAGAGATATTTCCAAGCAGGCGAGTAGCACCCTCAGGTGTTAGACGCTTTTTCTCAACCAACTTGGCAATCTCAGCCTTAATCCAAGCAAGACCTTTATCAACTCGCTCTTGATCAAGATCGGTAATAACAACTGGCACCTTTAAATTGCGGAGCATCAATAGTGCTAATTGCGAAGCCATTAATCCTGCACCAACTACACCTACCTTGGTTACCTTTCGAGCAAGAGCTGGTTTTGGTGCACCCTCTACCTTTTTGCGCTTCTTTTGAATTAAATTAAATGAGTAGAGCGATGCTCGAAGTGAATCGGTCATAACTAAATCAGCAAGTGCTTGATCCTCTGCATCAAAACCTTGCGAGTAGGTATTGGTTTGAGCGGCGGCAATTAACTCCAGCGCCTTTAATGGAGATGCAATCTCGGCTCCACCATATTTTTTAGCAACCGCTGCCTTACCCGTGGCAATCGCTTTTTCAAATCCAGCGGTATCTTTGCTGAAATCTGCTCGTTCGATTTTTTTCTTGCCACCGATGATCTCAGCAGCAAACTTAATTGAGTGCTCTAGGAAATCAGCTGGTTCAAAAACTGCATCAACCACACCTAACCCCAGTGCATCTTTCGCTTTCATCATGGTGTTGTTATTCAAGGCATTTAAAATAATTACTTGTACCGCTTTTTCTGCTCCAATTAATTTAGGCAAAATGGTTGCGCCACCCCAGCCAGGAACTAAACCTAGGAAGCACTCTGGCAAGCCTGTGAATGCGGTAGTTGCAAGTGTTCGGTAATGACAGTGCAAACCAACTTCAAGGCCGCCGCCTAGTGCTAAACCATTAATAAAGGCAAAGGTAGGTTTTTTACTTTCTCCTAATTTACGAAAGACATCATGGCCTAACTTTCCAATGGCAAGGGCTTGAGATCTATCCTTTAAAAATGAGAGCCCAGAAAGATCAGCACCAGCAGCAAAGATAAATGGCTTTCCAGTAATTGCAATGGCAACTGCATCAGATGCTTCAGCAGCTTCAATTGCTTTTTGCAGAGAGGCTAATGAGCCAGCACCAAATGTATTTGGTCGGTTGTGATCCATACCGTTATCTAAAGTAATTAAAGCTAATTTGCCACTACCACCAAATGGTTCAAGTGAGACTTCGCGCAAGATGGCATTTGTTACAACCTCATCTGGTGCACCTTCAGGTAATTTGATATCGCTCATGATTAATTACCTCCCTTAAAATTAGGATTTTCCCAAATGATGGTGCCGCCCATACCTAGGCCGATACACATTGTTGTAATTCCATACCGGACCTCTGGATGATCTTTAAATCCATTTGCTAAATTTAAAATTAATCTAACACCAGAGGAGGCGAGTGGATGGCCAACTGCAATTGCGCCGCCATAGATATTTACTCGCTTATCATCATCTGCAATTCCAAAGTGATCTAAAAATGAGAGAACTTGAATTGCAAATGCTTCATTGACCTCAAATAAACCTATATCTGAAATATCAAGTCCAGCCTTAGCTAAAGCTTTAATTGTGCTGGGTACTGGTCCATATCCCATGATCTCTGGTTCAACACCAGCAAATGCGAAAGAGACTAACTTAGCTTTAATTGGCAGATTTAACTCTTTAGCTTTTGCCTCCGATGCCAAAATTGCAGCGGTTGCACCATCATTTAATCCAGCAGCATTTCCAGCTGTTACACGGCCTGCTGGGCGGAATGGAGTCTTTAATGCTTGCAGTGCCTCAAGAGTTGTTTGTGGCCGAGGTGGTTCATCAACGGTAGCAACCCCCCAACCTAACTCAGCTGTGCGAACAGCAACTGGAATTAAATCTGGTTGAATTTTATTTGCAGCGTATGCAGCTGCAGTTTTTTGTTGTGAGGCAAGTGCGTACTTATCGGCACGCTCTTTTGTTAAATGCGGAAACTTGTCATGTAATCGCTCGGCGGTGGCACCCATCTGCAGTGCATCGGTATCAACTAATTTCTCTGCTAAGTAACGTGGATTTGGATCCATACCATCGCCCATTGGGTGATTTCCCATATGTTCGACGCCACCTGCAATTGCTAAATCATAAGCACCCATATTTATGCCACCTGCAATTGTTGTCACGGCTGTTAATGCACCAGCACACCAACGATCAATTGAGTATCCTGGAACTGATTTTGGAATTCCAGCCAAAATTGCAGCAGAGCGACCAATATTCATACCTTGATCACCTGTTTGAGTAGCAGCAGCGATCGCTACATCATCGATTTGATCAGCCGGTAGATTTGGATTGCGCTCCAGCAATCCTCTTATGCAGCGCACCATAATGTCATCAGCTCTAGTTTCGGCGTAGAGAGATCCCGCCTTACCAAATGGAGTTCTGACAGCATCAACTAATACAACATTTGTTTTTGCGGTGGCCGCTTTGCTCATTTACTTTCCCCTAGCTAGCCGTAAGGACGGCGATAAGCGCTAGGTTACTCGTGGGTAGGGAAAAAGGGAATTACTTAACTAAAGCTTTTTGCGCCGCTGGCTTTAGGTATAGGCGAAGAACTACTCCCAGATAAGCCGCATACATCGCTAACTGCACCCAGCTGGTATTTACATCAAAGCCAATAGTCCCAGCCAATAATGTGCCGGCAATTGAATCCTTTGCCATCCATGAGGAGATGTCCCAAGCGTATGAGCCATCGCCAGGTATCCAACCCAACTCTTGAAACTCATGAATTCCATATGAAAGAACTCCGGCAGCAACAACAATTAATGCAACACCGGTAAGTGTAAAAAACTTACTTAAATTGATTTGAATAGCACGTCGGTAAAGTAGGTAACCAAGAACAACCGCCATGGTTAGGCCAAGCACTAAGCCGAGAGTTGCAGCTGATGTTGCACCAGCGGTACGGAAGTTTGTGTATACAAAGAGTGAGGTTTCTAAACCTTCACGAACTACTGCAAAAAATGCTGCTGCAGCAAGGGCAAGTGGCCCAGTTGTTAATGCATTATCAACCTTGCCATGTAGCTCATCACGAAGTGTTCGTGCGGCCCGCTTCATCCAAAAGACCATCCAAGTAACTAAGCCAACCGCTAAAAATGAGGTTGTGCCGGCGAAGAATTGTTCGCCACGATCTGATAGCTCTGCTGAGGTAAATGCCAAAAAGCCACCAAGTGCAAAGCTGGCCGCAAGTGCTAGTGAAACACCGGTCCAGATTGGGGTTAGCAGGTTGCGACGATTGGTTTTAACAATATAGGCAATCAAAATTCCAACGATCAAGGCAGCCTCTAAGCCCTCACGGAGGGCGATCAGAAATGTACTTAGCATGGTTTGAGCCTAGACCTACTTGGCTGAATTACGCAACTTAAATGTTGCGTAATTCCTATCACAGGCGCTACGCCGGATTTGGTGGCTGAACCGTCTCTTCCATGGGCTCTGCCTCGGGGATGATTAAGGGCTCAGTCTCAAGGAGTGCGCTCGCGATTAGCGGGGCGACCTGATTAATCTGCCATGGTCTGGCTCCCAAATGAGCTAACTGATCTTTAACAAACTTCTCATACTGACTCTGATCTACCCCTGGCAGCGCCCAGCAAATTTTTCGTACCAACTCTGGCGTAATTAAATTTTCCGCTGGTACTTCAATCTCAGTAGAAAGCTCAGCAATCTTTCCTCGTGCATGGGTCAATCGGGCGTATCCCAAAGGATTTTTATCCTTCCAAATTTTAATTGGGGGTAAACCTTGAGATGGAGTCCTTAACTCAACTTGTTCTGCGATCGGTGTATTTAAAGATTTATTTAAAACTTCTAACCATCGCGTGAGCGGTGGTGGATCTAACTTGGTGCGCCAGCTAATTACCTTTGCCATTTCTTCTGCGGTAGTTGGTCGCTTAATCGCAATTTCAACAATTGCTTCATCGCCTAAAACTCGACCAGGTGCAAGATCTAACTCCTGTGCCAACTGATTTCTGCTCAGCCAAAGATCTCTGATGATCGTCATATTTAATCGATCACGAACCTTGTGCATTCCAGAGGTGCGTCGCCAACGATCTGGTTTTTCTGGTTGCTCTCTTTTAGCTTTGAAGCTATCTAAAATTGAAGCAAAATCCTGTTTTGCCCAATCTAACTTATTTTTTTCAACGAGGAGTGCCTCCACCTTTTCGCGAATTTCAAGGAGAACATCAACATCTAGTGCGGCGTAGGTAAGCCATTCAGATTTAAGTGGCCTGATTGACCAATCTACTGCGGAGTGCTCCTTTGCTAATTGCAATTCAAGCAAATTTTCACTTAACGGGCCAAGACCTACTCTTGGGCAACCTGCAATTCTGGCACCTAATTCAGTGTCAAATAAAAATTGTGGATCTAGTCCCAACTCTAATAAACAAGGTAAATCCTGAGTGCTTGCGTGGATCACCCATTCATACTTGGAAAAATTTGAATTAAATTTTTGCCAAAGATTTGAATTTAAAAATGGAATTGGATCGATTAGATGAAGGCCACCATTTTTTCGATAGAGTTGAATTAAATATGCGCGCTGACTGTATCTATAGCCAGATGCGCGCTCAGCATCAATAGCGATTGGCCCGTCACCCTTTAGTAATTGTTCAATCATCTCTTCAAATTTTGAGGTTGTTGAAATTACTTCTGGTACACCAGCACGAGGAGTCAAGAGAGGGGTAATCACTTAGCAATACCTTACTTAGCCTTACTTGCTACGGGAAATAGAGGTCACACCTTCTGCAAGTGGGGATAGGCCAGCTGTGGTGGCAAGTAACTCCAACCAGGCTCTAACATGATCAACTAAATTTTCTCCCGATGTTGGAGTCCAAGATGCACGAATCTCCATCTCTGAATCCTCATCACGTCCCGCAAGTGCACCAAAAGATGCACTAGCAACTCGAGTAACAGTGCCACTTGGTGCAACAAATTCACAGTTATATTTTTTCAAAGATTCTTGCAACCACGCCCACCCAATCTCGGGAAGCAATGGATCATTTGCCATCTCTAAATCAATTGCAGCTCTTGCAAAGGTTACACATCTAAATTGGCCCGACCAGCCCTCTTGCCCTGCTGGATCATGAAGTAAAACAAAGCGACCAGTTGCTGCATCCTCGAGGACATCAGCGGTCATAGCGATTGCATGTGGCGCTAGTTTTTGCGGTGCCGGAACCATCTCCAGCAAAATTTCATTACGAGCTTTTAACGCAAGAATTGGCGCAACTAATTGTTCAAAGCCTGCCATCATGGATTAAGGGTAAATTGCTAAATCCCAAATCCCTTGCTGCCACGCATATAGGCTTAATCAATGAGCGCATTCCTTGCATTGTTTTCTAGTTTGCTTTGGGGAAGTGCAGATTTTCTTGGGGGCAATCTAACTAAAAAATATAAGGCGGTTGCAGTTACAGCAGTCTCGCAATCATTTGGCTTGTTATTTGGAGTATTGGTAATTGTTTTTACCTCATCATGGCTTGCGCCAAATTTACGTTGGGATGGTTATGTAATTCCTGGTGTGCTAGCTGGATTGCTGGGCTTCGGTGGTTTAACCGCCTTTTATGCCGGGCTAGCAACTGGTCGAATGGGAGTAGTTTCACCAATTAGCTCATTGAGTGTTTTGATTCCACTTGCAATAGCGATATTTGGCGGCGAGAAACCAAATAACATTCAAATTATTGGAATGGTGGTTGCATTAACCGGAGCGTTTTGCGCAAGTGGACCAGAAATTCGCGGTGGGGTTTCAGCCAAACCATTGATCTTTGCAATTATCGCCGCATTTGGTTTTGGTGGTGCCATAACTTTGATTGCAAAGGGATCACAAACTAGCCCAATCATGACCATGACCACAATGCGTTTTACTACATTTGTGGTGGCATTGATCTTGCTTGCTAGGTACCGAACATTTGGTGGCTTTGCGAAAAGAGATTTACCAATATTAATCATTATCGGTGGCGCAGACTTTTTTGGAAATTTGTTACTTGGAATTGCAACAACAAAAGGATTAGTTTCTTTAGCGGTTGTACTAGGTTCATTATTCCCAATAGTTACGGTTTTACTTGCCTTCAAATTCCTTCATGAACGGCTACACAAAGTGCAGTACCTAGGAGTAGTACTAGCAATTTCTGGAGTTGTAATTTTATCGCTAGGTTAATTCTTCGCAGTTAATTGATACTTACGAAACTCATCATCTTCAATATTATCTACGGAAAGTAAATCAAAATTTTTCACAAGCTCGGTTAAATTAATTTTGTTCTCACCATCCTCTTTGTGGTTTACCGTTAGATAAAGGGTATTTATAAGATTTTCTTCAATCATTGCCATCAATAGTTTTGGGCCCGCCTCAACTAAGAGTTGCGCGTGCTGCTTATTTTTAAAGATATTTGATATTTCATCTAGCGCTGCGGCAGGAGAGAGGTTTAATTGCTTGGCAAGTGGATTTTTTGGTTGCAGTCGAACTATGGAGTGAGTGATAATAAAAAGTGGAATCGGAGTCTTCTTGTACGGCTCTCTTCTGGCAGTTGATCCACCAATTAAGATCGCATCAGATTCTGATCTGAGCTCATGGAATCGTTTTCGATCAGCAGGGGATGAGAGGCCGATGGAGCTGCCATTTTTACTAGTGGCGCCACTTGAACTAACTACCAGATTTGCCACCACATGTAACTTAGCCCTCATGAGCAAAGGCTAGGGCTTGTTACAAAGGCTGTCAGTGGCGGTCAGTACCTTTTATCCATGATCATTGATTGCAATAAATGTGTGATGAAAGATCTGGGCTGCGCTGATTGCGTTGTCACAGTTCTACTCAACATAGATAGTAAGAAGCCAGCCAACCTCTCAAAAAATCAGAGCGAGGCGATCAATAATCTTGCCACCGCAGGATTGGTGCCTCCCTTGAGATTTGCCAAGTAATTTGCGCTTAATCTCGCTCAATTAGAGGAAATTCTCAGGAGGGCACGCTCAACTCAGGTTGAGTTCACCTATTGTCGGTAGTTAGCCTTTCCAAATGAGAAATTTAGGTAGGGCTATCTTTAATGTTGCTATTTCGACAGCGGTAGCCATCCCACTTTTATCTCCACTGCCGGCAAATGCTGCGCCCTCACTTCTTGAGGTTCAGGCCAAGGTTCGTGATCTACAGGAGCAGGCAACAACTGCGGCGGAGGGTGCCCAAGAGGCAAAGGTTGAATTGGCCAAGTTACAAAAAACCTTGGCAACTGTTCAACAGCAGGCTACCCAACAAGGTCAATCTGTTGATGCGCTGCAAAAAACAATTGGCTCAATCGCAGCTCAACAATATAAATCAGGACCTCTAAGTAATAGCTTGGAGCTTCTATTTTCATCAGATCCATCCTTATATCTATCTACCGCAGGCAGTTTAGAGTCGGTAACACGTAAAAAAACCGCAGATCTTAGAAAATTCTCTGTGGCTACCCAGAGATTAAATGCCACCTCACTTACAGTAAATGACAAACTCGCATTGGTTAAAGCTGCACAAGCTCGATTTACTAAACAACTTGCAATTGCTAATGCCAAGTTAAAAGAGGCTGAGGCGTTGCTAGCTAAATTAACCGCTGCTGAGCGCGAGCGATTAGCAAAGTTAAATGATGAGGAAGAGGATGCAGACCAGAAAAATTCTCTAGCTAGCGCCGGAAAGTACAGCAGTGTTTCTGGTCGAGGTGGAGTTGCAATCAAGTATGCGCTACAACAAATCGGCGATAAGTATGTATTTGGCGCAGATGGTTTGGTTTATTGGGATTGCTCTGGACTAACGATGCGGGCATTTCAAGCAGCGGGTGTATCCCTGCCACACTCATCAAGGGCTCAATACAATTATGGAAAAGCGGTTGCCCGTAAAGATTTGCAGCCAGGTGATTTAGTATTTTTTGGTAAACCAATTTCTCACGTAGCAATCTACTTAGGTGGCGATCGCATGTTGCACGCCCCTCGATCTGGCAGTCGAGTGAAGATCGCTGAATTTGGTTTAGGTCGCAAGCCGTATATTGGCGCTCGTCGTCTTTAAAGATGTCTAATAATCTGCGAAAAACCTTTTTAATTACCAATGATCTCGGGCCAAGAGCTGGTGGCATAGAGAGTTTTGTGCTTGGTTTACTGGAGCGAGTAGATAAAGATTCAGTTGTAATTCTTACTTCGTCTCAGCCAAAATCCAAAGAGTTTGATCAAGAGTTACTTCAAAAATTTGGTGCCATAGTTATTCGCGACCGTTCCAAAATTCTTTTGCCAACTCCCAGGGTGGCTCGTAAAGCAATCAAGATAATGAAGCAGTATCAAGCAACCACAATTTGGTTTGGCGCAGCTGCACCCCTTGCTTTGCTAGCAAAGCAATTACGAAAGGCAGGTGCTACAAATATTGTGGCGCTGACCCATGGCCATGAGGTTTGGTGGGCGAAAATTCCATTCTTCCGGATGGCAATAACCAAGATTTCTAGAGATGTTGATTCATTGACCTACTTAGGTGATTTCACAAAAGAGGCGATGTTGCCGGTAATTGCTGATAAATCTAAATTAGTGAAGATTGCACCTGGCATTGATATCGATCACTTTGCACCGAGCGCTGTTGATGTGAATTTAATTGAAAAACATAAATTGCAGAACCGAAGGGTAATTGTCTGCGTTGGTCGACTTGTGCATCGAAAAGGGCAGGATAAATTAATTGAGGCGATGCCACTGGTTTTAAAGCAATTTCCAGATGCAGCTTTGTTGTTGGTTGGTCAAGGACCAATCAAATCAATGTTGGATAAATTAATCCGTCATCATGGAATTGAGCACAATGTAATTTTTACGGGAAGAATTAAATTTGATGATCTACCAAAATATATTCAATTAGGTGAACTCTTTGCCATGCCATCTCGTGACAGATTCTTTGGTTTAGAGGTTGAAGGTTTAGGGATTGTGTACTTAGAGGCAAGTGCATGTGGCGTGCCGGTAATAGTTGGTAAATCTGGCGGAGCTCCAGATGCAGTTTTGGAGAATCAAACTGGCTTAATAGTTGATGGCACTAGTAAAGAGGAGATTTCAGCTGCAATTTGTAAGTTGTTAGCTGATAAGGATTTAGCGGCGCAGATGGGGCAACGGGGCAGAGAGTGGGTTGACCAAAATTGGCGATGGCAAATCTGGTCTGAAAAATTTAACTCACTTCTTAATCATTAATTAAATTATTTGTCATGGCAATGCTCAATGCCTGGGCTCTATTACTGGCTGATAACTTTCGATATATCGCTGCCAAATGAGTCTTTATGGTTGCTTCAGTTAGAAATAATTGCTTACCCATAACAGAGGCGGTTGCACCACTACCCAATAATTGCAAAACCTCTTTTTCTTTATCTGTTAAACCAAAATCTGTGCCTGTCGCATTTTTCTTTAACTTACCCGCAATCTGAAATCTTTCTTTTCCATCTGTAATATTTTTTAAGACTGCAATTAATTCACTCGCTGGCTCACTCTTCAAAATGTAAGCACTTGCACCATAACTCTTTGCTTCTGCTAAATTTTTTTCATCATCATCCATAGTCAAAACTACATATTTAGTCTTTGTGGATTTACCTTTAAACTCCTTGATAACCTCAAGACCAGTACCATCGCCTAAGTTGAGATCAATAATGCAAAAATCTGGAGTATTTTTATTTAATACTGCCAATGATTCTGCTTTAGATGCAGCCTCAGCCACAACATTAAAGCCAGCATTAGCCAGCGCTGCGATTAACCCTGATCGAATTAGCGCATGGTCATCAACAACCACAACCTCAATCAAGATAATTTAATTTCATAGGTTGAGCCATCGCGATTAAATGAAGCACTGAGCTTAGCTAATCGCTCTTGCAATCCGATTAATCCATAATTACTTACACCTTTTGACTCAATAAACTCGCCATCATCGCTATATTTAATTAATTTATCGGCAAGATGAATATTGATATTTTTGCAATTGGAGTGGGCTACCGAGTTTAAAATTAATTCTCTGATGCATCTGAGCAGATCGTAGGAATCCTGTTTATTGACACTCACTTCGCCATTTATCTGAAAAGAAATATTGGTGTCAGCCAAAAGTGTCTCTGCCTGAGAGTTAATTGCCTGGGAAAAGCTGCGATTAATCTCATTTCTGAGCTCAAAGATCTCATTTCTAACCAGTTCAATCAGGGCCGAGATATTTGATCGAAGCACCCTTAATTGTGTGCGAGATCCCTGTTCTAAACTTTCACTACCGATTACAGAATCTAATTTGTAACCAATAGCTGCCAACTCCTGTGCCAAGCCATCATGAAGCTCTCGTGCTAGGCGAGAGCGATCGGAGTTAGGCGAAGAGTTCATCAATCTCGCGAGCGAACTGTTGTCCTACAACATGTCGCTTCACGGATAGCTTCGCAGTGAGTTGACCGCCAGCGATCGTGAAATCAACTGGAAGTACAGTGAACTTACGAATTGATTCAGCCCTGCTGACCGCTTTGTTAGTTTCATCAACTGCGGTTTGAATTACAGATAACAAGGCTGGATCCTTTGCTAATTCAGCAATTGAAGCACCCTCTTTTTTATTTGCTATCGCCCAAGGCTTGATGGAATCTGGATCCAATGTAATAAGTGCTGCAATAAATGGTTTGTTGTCGCCAACTACCATGCATTGTGAAATTAATGGATGCGAACGCAATCTATCTTCAAGAACAGCAGGAGCCACATTTTTACCACCAGCGGTAACGATTAACTCCTTTTTCCGGCCAACGATATATAGGAAACCATTTTCATCTATGCGACCTAGATCGCCCGATTTAAAGTAACCATCAGATGTAAACACTTCAGCGTTTGCGGCTTCATTTTGCCAGTAGCCTTTCATAACAATCGGACCCTTGATTAAAACTTCGCCATCCTCAGCGATTTTAATTGTGTTGCCCGGAATTGGTTTTCCAACTGAACCAACTTCATGTGCCCAAGTTAAATTTAATGTTGCTCCAGCGGTAGTTTCAGTTAATCCGTAACCTTCTAACACGCGAATGCCAGCACCACGATAGAAGTGACCTAACCGTTCGCCAAGAGGTGCACCACCTGAGATTGCCGCTTCAACTCGGCCACCCATACCGGCACGAATTTTGCTGTAAACCAACTTGTCGAAAAGTGCATGTTGAATTCGAATCAACGGTGACATCTTTTTACTATCCAATGCTTCGCTGTAAGCAATTGCTACAGCAGCAGCTTTGTGAAAAATCTTTCCCTTACCTGCGGCATCAGCCTTTGCCTCTGCGCCGTTATAAATCTTTTCAAAAATACGAGGTACAGCAAGAACAAATGTTGGTTTAAAACTAGCTAAATCTGCGGGCAATCTTGTGATGTCACCACAGTGAGCAAGATGTAATCCGGCTGTTATTGAGCCAATCTGCACCATACGTCCAAATACATGCGCTACTGGAAGGAATAATAAGGTTGAACCGCCTGGCTTTAAGAATAAATCACTTGCACCATTTACAACATTTCCACATTCGGCGAGGAAATTTCCGTGTGTTAATTGAACACCCTTTGGTTTTCCAGTTGTGCCTGATGTGTAAATCAAAGTTGCAAGTGTCTCTGGAGTTAAGGCATTTCTACGATTAGTGATTTCATCATCGGAAATTGATTTTCCTGCCTCAATTAAGGTGGCAAGTGCGTTATCGGTAATACTCCAAATATTTTTACATGTTGCAGGCATGACTGGTTTTGCAACTTCAGCCAAAACTGAAGTTTCAACAATAATTGCAACAGAGCCTGAATCAGTCAATATCCAATCAATTTGCTCAGCACTTGATGTTTCATAAATTGGTACTGGAACCGCACCGGCATACCAAATTGCAAAATCTAGAATTGTCCACTCATAACGTGTACGGGACATGATTGCTACGCGATCGCCCAACTTCACGCCAGATGCGATCAAGCCTTTAGCTACCGATCTAATCTCTTCTTCAAACTCTTTTGCTGTTACTGGTTGCCAACCATCGCCAAGTGGGCGAGAGGCGATAATGCGCTCTGGTTCAAACCAGGCTCTTTCGGAAATTAAATTTGTTAAATTGCCAGCTGCTGCTGGTGGGATGATTGCCGGAATGCTTATCTCGTTCATGAGCAGAACGCTATCGCTTGGATAGCCATTTTTGCCACCAGCAATTCTGTGAATATCCACCTCTACTAGGCGGTAGCCTTGCCCTCATGTCAGATATATCAACCTCCACCGTTACTATCGAAGCACCCGCTGAACAAGTTCAGGCTGTGCTCTTTGATCTACCTTCATACCCAACCTGGTCAACCTCAATTAAATCTGTAAATGTGATTTCATCAGATGAAAAGGGTCGTGCCACCCAAGTTCAAGTATCAGTTGATGCCGGCGCTTTGAAGGATAAGCCAACCTTAAATTATGACTGGAGCAAGGCTCCTGGGCGTCTGGAATTTTCATTGGAGGATGCAGATCTCCTAACTGAAATGTCAGGTGCTTACATCATTAAAGATAATGGCGATGACACAACTGATGTTACTTATGAATTAACAGTTGGGTTATCAATGCCGGTTCCAGCCATGATGAGAAAAAAGGCTGAGCAATCCACTATTGATTTAGCGCTTAAACAATTAAAGGAAAAACTGGAAAATTAATTGAATTTAGCTAGCGCAAAATCCTCTGGTCTAACAGTTGGCATAGATATTGGCGGCACCAAAGTATTAGGTGGAGTTGTTGATGCTAATGGAAATATTCTGGATAGCTTTAGAAAAGATACTCCAAAATCTGGTGGCCAAGATTTAATTAATGTAATTATTGAGGTTGTCAAAGAGTTGCAAAAAAAGCATGAAATTGCCGGCATTGGCGTAAGCACTGCCGGCATAGTTTCATCTGATCGTAAAACTGTAATTGCTGCTGGAAATATTGCTAATTGGAATAATGTGGCATTAGCAGATGCGTTAATTAAAGAGTTTGGATTGCCTGCGGTAGTTGAAAATGATGCCAATGCCGCTATCTGGGCAGAGTACAAATTTGGTAATGCCAAAGGTTTAAATCCAGTTATGTTTTTCATTATTGGAACCGGCATGGGTGGTGGCTTAATTGTCGATGGCAAGCTTTATCGAGGAGCAAATGGCATTGGCGCTGAATTTGGTCACATGATGGTGAAATTAGATGGCGAAAAATGTGGCTGCGGTGCTATTGGTTGTATTGAAACTTACGCATCAGGTTCAGCATTAATGAGATATGCAAAAGAGGAGATCTCAGCCGATCCAAAATCTGGCGCAGATCTGTTGGCATTTGGCGATGGCACTTTAAATGGATTTACCGGTCAGGTTTTAACAAAGGCTGCGCAAGCGGGAAATGCACTTGCACTCAAGGCATTTGCTAAACAAGCAGATTGGATTGGCTCAGCAATTGCCTCTTACACATTACTTCTTGATCCCGAGGCGATAATTATTGGTGGAGGCGTAATTGATGCAGGTGATATTTTCTTAAAGCCAGCAGTAGCAGCTGCGGAAAAATATATGCCATTTGCTGGTCAGCACCCATTACCAAAAATTATTGCCGCCAAATTTGGCAATGATGCGGGATTAGTTGGCGCAGCTGATTTAGTTAGAGCCTAATTCCTTCATCGCCATCATCTGACCGCGCAGTTCGCCAAATTAAGGTTGCAACACCACCACAAATAGCAATTAAACCGGGCCACAAACCAGCAATATCAAAGGTTGTAAATCTATTGGTCACTAAATATGCAAAACCAGCACCAATTGCAATTAAGCCGGCACGCTGAGTTTGATCAAATTTTGGCCACCTTGGATTTGGGGGATTAAATTTTTCATTCTCAACAAAATTTTCTAATTCATCCAAATATGTCGTTGGGGCTGATTCATCCAAAGCCAAACCGGAGACTATCGAATCAAATTCAGCATCAATTAACTCGCGTTCATTAAAATCTGAATCACCCTGCATAACGCCACTCAATACCTCTTCGATAAATATTTGAGATTGTTCATTTAGTAGATCTGCTTCATAATCAAGAGCCACATTATGAAATGATTTTTCAAATATGACCTCTCTAATATCAACTGAATAGATATTTTCAATGATGGTTTCAGAATTAGCTGGATCAACCACATGATCATTGATTGAATAACCAATCATTACTGGTAGATCAATTAGGTATAGATCACGCTCGACCATTTGCCATAATTTTCGTAAGGAATCTAAAGCTTTAAGTGGGGTTCTTCCATAGCTGTGTTTTGGTGGATTTGATTTGGCGACATCGGTAACTCTTCTGCTTTTAATAGAGGGAATAAAGTATTTTAGAATAGGAGTTAATTTGATAATAAATCTTTTGTCATAGATTGATGGATTAACCAGCAATAATCCCTCTATTTCACTGCCTCTGATTTGGCACAAGCGCAATGCAAGTGCGCCGCCCATCGAAAAACCAGCGATGAATACCCGATCGCATTTTTCTCTTAATGCTAAATAAGATTCCTCAACACATTTGTACCAATCCACCCAATTGGTTTGATTCATTTCTAGCCAATTTGTGCCATGGCCTGGCAGGCGCGGTGCATGTACGGTGTAACCGATTTGATTTAAATACTTTGCCCACGGTGCAATTGACACTGGGGATCCAGTGAAGCCATGAATTACCAGAACTCCGATTTTGCCACCAGGTAAGACCAAACCCTGCGAGTTTGGAATGGTATTCACGCTCAGATGGTGTCATAGATTGCAGAAAGCCCTAAATTACTCCC